>ENA-OQHI01000062-OQHI01000062.1-human-gut-metagenome-genome-assembly--contig:-NODE-62-length-92134-cov-19.773423_pt1 | contig 92134 bp, 62 predicted proteins | sample MGYA00242561_ERZ504713 | MGnify/ENA primary metagenome ERZ504713 (study PRJEB26092, sample SAMD00036217) | human gut metagenome | host: Homo sapiens | study: EMG produced TPA metagenomics assembly of... | reverse complement strand
GCTCGTTGGAATCCTGAGGAGGCCTGCCCATAGTACGAGAGGACCTGGGTGGACGAACCTCTGGTATGCCGGTTGTCGCGCCAGCGGCACGGCCGGTTGGCTACGTTCGGGAGGGATAACCGCTGAAAGCATCTAAGCGGGAAGCCTGCTCCAAGATTAGGATTCCGTACGGTCTTGAACCGTTGTAGCCCGCATGTTGAACACGTGTTTGATAGGCCGGAGGTGGAAGTCCCGTGAGGGGTGGAGCCGACCGGTACTAACGGGCGACGGCGACATAACATTCCAACCGTTTTTTTGTGGTTGGTTCCGCGTCTTTCCTGTGCTGGATCGTCCTGGACGGCAATATGCGTTGGGATGGTCACTGAACGATACAACGGTAGGCTTTGCCTCGCGTCCGCTAGCCGGTTCCCGAACCGCCACGGTTCATAACATAATGGCCGGAATGGTTGCCTTGTTTTGGCTGTCGTTCCGTGATCGCGGTTTTGCGGTGGTCATAGCCCTGGTGAGACGCCCGGTCCCATTCCGAACCCGGTAGCTAAGGCCAGGCGCGGCGATGGTACTGCACTCGAGAGGGTGTGGGAGAGTAGCACGCCGCCGCTTCAAACGTATCGGGCCTCCCGGTCGAGCCTTTGGCTCCCGGGAGGCCCTTTTTCGTTTCCGGGCTTCCCGTCGAGCTTTCGCTCCGGGAACCATTTTTTTATCCCTGAACACAAGTAGGGCGCAAGCGTTTTATCGCAATGGGTTTATAGACTGGGCAACTATGCATTACTTCGTACCCAAACGTTGCACCGAGTCGAACAAGATCATGTATCACGACAAGGCAACGGCTCAGCAGGCCGCCGACCAGAGTTGGCGCGAACGTGGCACTGAGCTTTGGGTATACCGTTGCGATTTCTGCGGTACTTGGCATCTCACGCATCGCGATCCACAATCCAGCTACATGCATGTTCCGCTTAACCAGCAGCTCAAGCCACATTCCCGCAAGAAGGGCTACAAGCCCCGCAGAAGGTAATAGCAGAGCAATAGCAGGGCATAACAGGACAATACCGAGAACAAGGCAACATATAAAACCAAGGCCCGGCGGATTCATTGCAATCCACCGGGCCTTGTGTTGTATCAGCTTCGTATCAATGATACGAGCGCTGCCATGTATCTACCGCTCCAAACGGAAGCCCTGTCGCTTCGCCTGCACGGCAACGGCCTTGGCGTTCACGCCCTCGTCAATCGCATTTGCCGCAATCTGGTCGCTGAACGCGTCCACCGGCCGTTCAGTATCGCGCAAATCGTAATACTTGTGTACTTCGACGTCGAACGAATCCAAGCCGGACAGCAGCTTCTCATCGCTACTTGGATACTCGTTCTCGAAGAACTGCATGGAACGCGGCATACGCGGCTTGATGGCCGGCTCCTGATCGGGCTTGCCGATTGCAATGCCCAGCACCGGGTACGTGTATTCGGGCAGATTCAGCAGGTCGATCAGCGCGGGAACATCGTTGAGCAGCGAGCCGAGAATCACGCAACCCAAGCCGAGCGAGTACGCGGCCGTCTCCATCGCGTGCAGTGCCAGAACCGCGTCGTTCTGCGCCTGCGTGAAACGATAGCTGCCATTGAGCGTGAACGCGTCGGACGCCACTTCCACGCCCTTGCGCGCGGCGATCGCGGCATTGCGATGCTCGTCCAGCACGAACACGTACAGCAGCGGCGCGGTCGCGATATACGGCTGCCCGCCGATTTCGGCAAGACGCTTCTTGGCGGCTGGCTCGGTGACGCGGATGGCGGACCAGTCGTTCAGGAACTGGCTGCTCGCCGCATGCTGCGCCACGGTCTCCAACGTTTCGACGACGTCGTCCGGCAGCGGCTTCGGCTTGAATTTACGGATGGAACGACGCTCCAGCAGAGTGTCGACGGTTGCGTTATGAAGAATGTTGCTCATACCGCCATTGTTGTCCGCGCGGCGCGATTTTGCAAGGGAATCGGGCTAAATCCGTCTCCCTGTGAGAACATATCTACTTGAGACTGCTTTGCGATATTTGCGACGTATTTACTTGCCCTGCGCCTGCCGTGCGTGCCGCCTGTCCACAATCGCCTTCGACCCGCGACCGGACAGTTGCGATACGAGCGCGCCGAAACCGGCGGAAACCACGGCGAATACGATGCCGAGCGCCGCTTCCGCAGCCTCGTTCTTGGTACCGTCGGCACGGACGGCCTTGCGGCCGACGCTCTTCTTCCACACCATCTCGAACGCCTTGCCGAGCACCAGTCCGGCCAACGTGGGCACGACGGACTTGAAAATCTTATCGCCAAATGAATCGGGATCGTTCAGTCTCTGGTCGCGCATCGCATTCACCTTCTCGTCGACGGTGTGCAGGGCCGCCACCACGCGGTCCGCACTGGATTCCATATTCGGCATTTCACTCATGAAACCAGTGTAACGCGTCGGAAAACATGCCGGAATATGTGCGGGACACGTGGCGGAATGGGATGAAAACGCAGCTTGCGTCGGCTAGAGTAGAGACATGACTGAAACTCAACTGGGAGGCAATGCCGCTTCCGCAATCACCCCTGGCCGCTTGGTGCTGCTGCGTCACGGGCAGACCGTGTGGAGCGAATCCGGACAGCACACCGGCCGCACCAATATTCCGTTGACTGACATTGGCTGCGATCAGGCTCGTGCCGCCGGCGAACGGTTGCGTGAGGCGTTTCCCCAGGGTTTCGCGCAGGGGTGCATGTTCGCCAGTCCGTTGCGCAGAGCCCAGCAGACGGCGCAGCTGGCCGGATATGGCGATTTCGATGTGCTCCCTGAAATCGCGGAATGGGATTACGGCCGTGCCGAAGGGCGTACGCGCCAGGAAGTGAGTGCGGTGGGCGGTTTCGCTTGGGATGTGTGGCGCGACGGTCCGCAGGCACTTCCCGAATCGTTGGAAGGCGATTGGATTGAAACTTTGCCGAACGGCGAGCAGGTGCCCGTGCACAACGGTCCGGGTGAGACGGTGGAGGAAGCTGCGGCGCGCACACGTGAGGCGATCGCCACGGTCAAACCGTTGCTCGACGCTGGAAACGATGTGCTGCTGGTGGCGCATGCGCACGTTCTTCGTATCTTGACGTCGCAATGGCTCGGTGTTGATCCGCATTTCGCGCGGTTGCTGCGATTGGACACTGCGCATTATTGTGTATTAAGCCAATATAAAGGTGACAATGTCATCGAACACTGGAATTGCTGAATTATCGAACGGAACTGTTTGATATCGCTGAATATTATGGCGGTCCCTCCTTGGAACCGCCTTTTTATTGCATGCATGACTTGCCACTTTGCTGCGGCGTGTCGCAAACGCTTGCATAAAAGTATGCTCTCTAAAAGTATTGAAAATAAACGATTTTCGGGATTTCTTTCGATGGTGTGACGTCTGATTTTTGAATTCATTTTGCCTACGTTTGCAAAAATCGGGGAAATGCGGCACAATAGTGGTTGTTAGGAATCGTGATGACGCGATACCGCAAATTGTTTCCCAACGAGAAGCTGGGAACAGGAATGGAAGAGAAAGGTTCGATGATGAATCGTACTATTAAGGCAGCAGTTGGAATGGTCGCTATCGCGGCAATGTCTGTTGGCACGTTGGCTGCTTGCGGTGGTTCTAGCTCAAGTTCCGATAACGGCAAGGGCAAGGTGTACTTCCTTAACTTCAAGCCGGAATCCAGCGACGAATGGAAGAAGCTGGCCAAGGATTACACCAAGGAAACTGGTGTTGAGGTCAAGGTCCAGACCGCTGCTTCCGGTACATACGAACAGACTTTGAAGTCCGAGATTGCCAAGTCCGAGGCTCCGACCTTGTTCCAGGTCAACGGCCCTGTCGGCTACCAGAACTGGTCGTCCTACACCGAAGACATGTCCGATACTGAGCCGTACAAGCAGCTTATCAACAAGGATGTCGCCCTCAAGGATGGGGATAAGGTCGTCGGTGTTCCGTATGCCATGGAGACTTATGGCCTGATCTACAACAAGGATCTGCTGGCCAAGTACATTGCCACTGACGGCGCCAAGATCAAGAGCGTCGATGACATCGACAACTTCGATACCTTGAAGGCCGTGGCCGATGACATCCAGGCTAAGAAGGACCAGCTTGGTGTCAAGGGCGCGTTCACCTCCGCCGGCTTCGACTCCAGCTCCGACTGGCGTTTCAAGACCCATTTGGCTAACCTGCCGCTTTACTATGAGTTCAAGGATGACAACGTCACCAAGCAGCCGGAGACCATCAAGGGCACCTACCTGCCGGAATATAAGAACATCTTCGATTTGTATCTGAAGGACTCCACCACCGAGCCGACCCAGCTGAGCTCCAAGACCGGTGATGATTCTACCTCCGAGTTCTCCCTCGGCGAGGCTGTGTTCTATCAGAACGGCACCTGGGCATGGTCCGATCTGCAGAAGGCTGGCATGAAGGCTGACAGCGTTGGCATGATCCCGATCTACATCGGTGCCAAGGGCGAAGAGAAGCAGGGTCTGGCCACCGGTTCCGAGAACTACTGGTGCATCAACTCCAAGGCTTCCGACGCTGACAAGAAGGCCACCAAGGACTTCCTGAAGTGGGTCGTCACCAGCAAGACCGGCATCAAGTCTCTGTCCAGCGACATGGGCTTCACCACCCCGTTCAAGTCCTTCAGCGACGTCAAGTCCGACAATCCGCTGGTCCAGGCTGCTGTTGATGATCAGAACTCCGGCAAGACCGCAGTCTCTTGGAACTTCACCATGATGCCGTCCGAAGAGTGGAAGAACAAGCTTGGTTCCGCCCTCCTCGAATACGCTCAGGGTACCGGTGACTGGGATGCCGTCAAGACCGCGTTTGTTGACGGTTGGAAGACTGAGTACGACGCTGTTCACTGAGATTGTGTTGCACCATGAGTTGCAAATCGCAATTCAATAACTGAATAAGCTAGCTGAGGTCGAGGATTTTTCCTTTCCTCTCTTCGCCCCAGCCGGTTGTGGAGACAACGGAAGGCCGTCATCGCAATGTTCTGCGATGACGGCCTTTCTGTGTTTCGTACGTTTGCCGTGTGCGCAATGTGCGGCAAACGTCAGTGACGCAGTCTGGCGGTGGTCGATCGGACGATTAGCTGTGCGGGAAACGTCTTGAACGGCTCGTCAAGCGGCTGCTTGTCAATCAGGGCAAGCGTCATACGGGCCGCCTCGTGTGCCATCTCGACCGGTGTCTGACGGATGGTGGTCAAACCGAGATCGCGAGCGTAGGTGCTGTCGTCGTAGCCAATGATGGAGATGTCGTTCGGTATTGTGAAACCGTTGCGTTCCAGCTGGAACAGTAGCGGAATTGCGATGCCGTCTTCCTGACAGGCAATCGCCGTGGGCATGTGGTCCGAGCTGAGCAGCTGCGTGACGACTTTGCTGATGTTGTTCTTGCCTTCGTCGGTAACGAACACGCGCGGTTCGACGCCATTGGACTTGCAGCACGTCATGAACGAATCGAAACGGCCCTGCACGCTGAAGTGCAGCGTCACTTCACGGTCGGTACGGATGTAAGCGATATCGCGATGGCCAAGCGTTATCAAGTGGCGTGCGGCCAATTCGGATCCCTGCTTGTCATCGATGCGCACGGCGGCGTTGAAGCCGCGCTCTTCCGGCAAGCTCGAATTGATGCCGATGATTGGCACATCGACTGACCTGAGTTGCCTGATTTCGTTGCTGTCGATGTCGAAGGAAATGACGATTACGGCGTCGACATTGCGGCGTACCGGCAGCATGTCGAAGAACGCGCGGCGTTCCTCGGCGCTGGACATCTGATAGATTGAGATGTCGTAGCCTTCATCATGGAAGGATTCGTTCAGTCCTTCCATGATGGACGAACTGAACCACAGATTGAGTCGGCCGGAAATCAGCACCGCGATTCGTAGCGCGCGGCCGGTTTTGAGTGCTGCAGCGGAGCGCGAGATGGAAAAATTTAATTCGTCGGCGGCTTTCATGACTTTGTCACGCGTGGCTTTCGACACAAGGTCGGGACGTGTGAAGGAGCGAGAAACCGTTGAAATGGAGACGTGCGCAAGTTGTGCCACGTCTTGAATGCTGCTTTTCATGGTGACCCCTTGTATAGTAGAACTACTGGATATTCAGCATACTGTATTGAAACACTCTTGCAAAAGTTGGATTACAAACGTTTTCATTTGTGCCACAGTTGTTGCGGGGCTGATATTTACAATGCTTTCAGGCTGTCAATACTATGACAACGATGCAGAATATATGATTTATGACATGTAAAAATGACAACGTTTGACATTTCGCGTCGCGCTGTTTATTATAACAACTGTAAAAACTAAAAAGGCGAAAAACAATGCAGTGATTCGCCGATTTGGGGCAGTTGGTTTTCCATGCCGCGTTGCTGCGGTGTTGGAATGGAGAGGAAAGAAAGCAGGCAAGCTATGATCAGCATGGCCGGCAAAGCGATACGAAAGTGGTGGGCTCTGTTTGCGCTACCGACGTTCGCTGCATTTATCATCGGGTTTGTAATCCCGTTCATCATGGGTGTGTATTTGAGTTTCTGCAAGTTCACAACTGTGACTGACTCGGAATTCATTGGACTTAAAAACTATCAGAAGGCACTTGCGGATAAGGAATTCCTGCATGCGTTAGGTTTCTCGACGGCGCTGACCATTGTCACTACGGTTGTGATCAATGTGGTTGCGTTTGCCATCGCATATATGCTTACCAAGGCCATCAAGGGCTCCAACATCTTCCGTTCGGTGTTCTTCATGCCGAACCTCATCGGTGGCATTATCCTGGGCTACATCTGGATGCTGCTGCTCAACGGCATTCTCGCTCACTGGGGCCGCGCGTTGACGTATAGCGCAACCTACGGCTTCTGGGGCTTGGTCATCTTGGTGTGCTGGCAGCAGATTGGCTATATGATGATTATCTACATCGCAGGCATGCAGTCGCTGCCGACCGACGTGCTCGAAGCGGCTTCCGTGGACGGCGCAAACGGCACCCAGACCATGTTCAAGATCATCATTCCGCTGATGATGCCGTCTATCACCGTATGCTCGTTCCTGTGCGTCACCAACGGCTTCAAGCTGTACGATCAGAACCTTGCATTGACCAACGGCGCTCCGTCGAACATGTCTGAAGGTCTGGCAATGAACATTACCCGCACGTTCTACGGCCGTATGGGCTGGGAAGGCGTCGGCCAAGCGAAGGCAGTGCTGTTCTTCATTCTGGTGGCCATCGTGGCGCTCATCCAGAACAAGCTCACCACGAGCAAGGAGGTGGAGGCATGAACTCCGGAGAAAAAGTCAAGCACGGCGCACTGTGGTCCGTACTGTTCGCGGTGGTTTCGCTGGCGTGGATCTTCCCGATCGTGCTGGTGATCATCAACTCTTTCAAGCAGAAGGCGTATATTTCTCGTAACGCGTTCTCCCTGCCGACCGGTAAGGCGTTCGTTGGACTTGAAAACTATACGCGTGGCCTCGATACCACGAACTTCTTTGCCAGTTTCGGCTGGACCCTGCTCATCACTGTCGGTTCCGTGGCGCTGATTCTGGTGTGCACTTCGATGTGCGCATGGTGGATTGTCCGCGTGAACAACTGGGCTGCAAAGCTGCTGTACACGTTGTTCCTGTTCAACATGATTGTACCGTTCCAGATGGTCATGTTCACCCTCTCCAAGCTGGCCGATATGCTCAAGCTCAACACCCCGTGGGGTCTGTGCTTCGTGTATCTGGGCTTCGGCGCTGGTCTGGCCGTGTTCATCTTCACCGGTGTGGTTAAGGGCATTCCGGAATCGCTGGAAGAATCCGCCATGATCGATGGTGCTTCCGTGCCGCGTATCTTCTTCCAGATCGTTGTGCCGATCATGAAGCCGTCCATTGTGTCCGTGGCTATTCTGCAGGCCATGTGGATCTGGAACGACTACCTGCTGCCGTACCTGACGCTCGACCTGGGCAAGTACAAGACCATTTCCGTGGCGGTGCAGTATCTGAAGGGCGGTTATGGTTCCGTGGATATGGGCGCCATGATGGCATGCCTAGTTATGGCCATCATCCCGATCATCATCTTCTACCTCATCTGCCAGAAGTACATCGTCAAGGGTGTTATGGCTGGAGCCGTTAAGGGCTGATCTTCGATCAGCCCTTAGGGAACAGCGCAGTGCGCTGTTCCCAGGCTCCAGCCCGAGCGGCTATGCCGCGAGGGTAACGTTGAGCCCGCGCGTAGCGCGGTCCTTAATTGCAGGGCCGAAGGCGGCGCGGTGAAGGGCTGATTTTCACCCAGAAAAATTTAAGGGACTGATGCGAATCAGTCCCTTTTTTCGTGCCTAATTACTTGCTGATGTACTTGCGGAAGACATGCTCGAGAATCGGCGAATGCAGCATCAGCATGGTGCCGTAGCCGAGCACGAGCAGCAGGAACAGGCCCTGCGGCATGTAGAACCAGCTGGCCACGAGCAGCGCGACGTACACCGCGTCAATCGCAATCAATGCCAACGTATGCCCGATGTTGCTCACGCCGAACACAAAAGCGTTGCCGAGCGTGCGCCAAAACGAGTTTTCGAAACGTGCCTGCAATGCCCAAACCCATTCAAAACCGATCAGCCATACGATCGTCAGCGCGAATTTCGGAATCAGCAGCGGCGTGATCTGCAGCACGATCCACGAGTAGACGCACAGCGCGCCGGTCGTGCCGAAAATCAGCCAGTAGCCGGTTGATTTCGCGAAATTCGAGCGGAAGGCGGCGAAATAGTTGCGCGTCGCCGTGCCTTCGCCGGACAGCGTGCGGCGGGTGGCGTCGTGGCCGGCGGTCAGCGCCGCGCCGATCGTAATGATCGGAATACTGGTGATGAGCATCAGAATGTTGATCCAGATCGCGTCGACGGCGTCGCTCAGGCCGCGCATAAAGCCGGAATCGGGGGAGAGGAACTTCATAATCGCCTTTCGTATGGCATCCGTTGGCAACGTATGCAAGTCGAATCTTCTGCGATTCTACTCGATACAGCTGGAGTATGCACATTTTCGTCAAACGTTTGATGTGCTGCAATGATTAAGTTTTCATTAGCGTTTCGCTTTGCTTGATGTTATCGTTTTCATGTAGCGGAGACAGTGCTCCGCATCCGATGGACTACGACGAAAGGGGCATAATGACCGCGAATAACATGCGTGACGATTGGTGGAAGCAAGCCGTCGTCTACCAGATCTACCCGCGCAGCTTCAAAGACGTGAACGGCGACGGGTTGGGAGACATCGCCGGCGTCACCGAGAAAATGGATTACCTGAAGAATCTCGGCATCGACGCGATCTGGCTGAGCCCGTTCTACCCGTCCGACCTGGCCGACGGCGGCTACGACGTGATCGACTACCGCAACGTGGACCCGCGCCTCGGCACCATGGCCGATTTCGACGCGATGGCCGCCGCCGCGCATGAAGCCGGCATCAAGGTGATCGTCGACATCGTGCCGAACCACACGTCCAACAAGCACAAGATGTTCATCGAGGCGCTCGCCGCCGGCCGAGGTTCGGCCGCACGCGACCGCTACATCTTCCGCGAAGGCCGCGGCGAGCACGGCGAGCTGCCGCCGAACGACTGGCAGTCGCTGTTCGGCGGCCCGGCGTGGCAGCAGGTCGATGACGGACAGTGGTACCTGCACATGTTCGCCAAGGAGCAGCCGGATCTGAATTGGAAGAATCCGGACGTGCACGAGGAATTCAAGAAAACGTTGAGATTCTGGTCCGACCACGGCACCGACGGCTTCCGCATCGACGTGGCGCACGGCTTGGCCAAGGACCTCGATTCCGTGCCGCTGGCCGACATGGATCCGGCCGCGGTGCAGCATGTGCTGCCGGCGGACGGCGCGTTCAGCCCGCTGTGGGACCGTCCGGAAGTGCACGACATCTACCGCGAATGGCGTCAGGTGTTCAACGAGTACAATCCGCCGCGTTTCGCCGTCGGCGAGGCGTGGGTGAAGGCCGAATCGCAGCATCTGTACGCGTCCACCGACGAGCTCGGCCAGGTGTTCAATTTCGAGTTCGCCGAAGCCAACTGGTTCGCCGACGAGTTCCGTACGGCCATTGCTGACGGCTTGCGCGCCGCCGAGGAAACGCACGGTTCCACCACGACGTGGGTTATGAACAACCACGATGTGCCGCGCAGTCCGTCGCGTTTCGGTCTGCCGCAGGTGAAGGACGCTCCGTACCACCAGCTGGCGCATGATTGGCTGTTGCGTGACGGAGAGACCTACCGCGAGAATCGTGAGCTCGGCACCCGTCGCGCCCGCGCAGCCGCGCTGATGGAACTGGGCCTGCCGGGTTCCGCCTACGTGTATCAGGGCGAGGAACTGGGCCTGTTCGAAGTGGCGAACATTCCGTGGGATCGTCTTGAGGATCCGACGCCGTTCAACACCCGTCGCAACTTCACCGACAAGGGTCGTGACGGGTGCCGTGTGCCGATGCCGTGGAAGGCTGCCGATTGCGGCGAACCGGCTTCGTGGAGCCCGGACTTCATTACCGGCGGCACGTTCGGTTTCGGCCCGGAGCAGGGCGATTCCGCCGACGCGCACCTGCCGCAGCCGGCCTGGTTCAAGGATTTCGCGGCCGACGTCGAGGCCGATGACAACGGTTCCATGCTGCACTTGTACCGCAAGCTGTTGCAGTTGCGACAGACGGTGCTGACGGCAACCGGAGACACGTCCGCCGACCTGCTGGACATGGGCGATACGGTGGTCGCCTACTCGCGTCCGGCCACGGAAGGCCGTCGATTCCTGTCCGTCACCAATTTCGGCGACGAGCCGATCGCCCTGCCGGACGATGCGGTCGCCATCGCAAATTCCGTGCCGTTGACGGACGACGGCAAGCTGGATAGCGACACCTCAGTCTGGCTGCTGCTGGGCTGATCGACCGCTGAACCTGGCCGCTCCCAAATCGCCTTGCATATATGAAAAATTCCGGCCCTCCACAAGGAGGACCGGAATTTTGGTTTGTAAGGAAAGGGGAATGGTAAGTCTAAACGCTACTTCTCGCCGTTCATGATGGCGGCAAGCGATTGCACACGCGGCAGATCGAACACTTCATCGGTGTGCACCACCTTGAGGTCCGGGCCTGCCAGCGGCACACGCCAGTTGGAGTATTCACTGGACGTGCCCGGCTGGTTCTGCGTGCGCGTCTCGCCCACGCCATCCACCAGCGCGGCCTGCAGCAGCACGGACGGCGACTTGAGCAGCATCTTGTGCATCGCCTCGACGATTTCCTGGATGTGGCCTTCCACATCGCCCGCCACTTCCGGCGTGATCAGGCCGGACTCCACGAGACGGTCCATCATCGCGTCGCGTTCGGCGGTGGCGGAAGCCTGGAACTCCTCGACCGGGCCGGACAGCAGGTGCAGCTGTTCGCGCAGCTTGACGTGCTCGAACTGCAGGTAGCCGGCGGTCGGCGGCAGGTCGTGCGTGGTGACGGAAGCCAGCGCGTACTTGCGGTACGTGGACGGATCGGCGTACGGGTCGCCGGCGTTGGGGGAGTCGTCCACGCGGGCGAACCATTCCACCATGCAGCCCAGCAGGCCGTGCTCGCCGAGTACCGTGCGTACGTAATCAGGCACGGTGCCCAGATCCTCGCCGACCACCAAACCGTTCACGCGGGACGCTTCAATGGTCAGGATCGCGATCATCGCCTCATAGTCGTACGTAACGTACGCGCCACCGCGCGCGCCTTCGCCCTGCGGAATCCACCACAGACGGAATAGGCCGAGTACATGGTCGATGCGCACCGCGCCCGCGTGTGAGAACATGTTGTGCACCATCTCGCGGTACACGCCATAACCAGTTTTGGCCAGATAATTCGGATTGAACGGCGGCTGGCCCCAATCCTGACCCTGCTGGTTGTAGAAGTCCGGTGGGCAGCCCACGGTTACGCTGCCTACTGCGAAACGTTCCGGATTCCACCACACGTCCGCGCCGAGCGAGTGCACGCCCACGGCCATATCCTGCATGAGGCCGAGCGCCATACCGCTGTCACGGGCGGCGTTCTGCGCGGCTGTCACCTGCTCGTCGGCGATCCACTGCAGCCAGCATTCGAAATCGACCATATCGGCGTGCTCGCGCATGAGCTTCACCACTTCAGGCGAATCGCGGTTCGTGTCCTTGAACCACGTGCCTTCCCACGGCGCGCCCCACACCTGGAACGCCACCGACCATGCGGCGAACGCGCGCAGATCCGGACCCGCGGCCTCCTTGAACACGTCGAACGCGGCCTGACGCTCGACGGAACGCGGCACGTTGTACACAAGCTGCAGCGCCTGGCGCTTGTGCCACCAAGCGGAATTGATGTCGAGCGGCTCGATACTGTCGTTGGCTGGCGAGGCTTCCGCGTGCAGACGCGCCACTTCGGCCTGGTCCGCCTCGTTGAGTTCCGCATATTCAGCGATATCCTGCGGACGGATGTACGTCACATTGAGAAAACGACGCGATTCGGGAAGATACGGCGACGGCTCCAGCGGCGGCACCGGCGCGGTGGCGTGAATCGGGTTGATAAGCATGAAATCGGCATGCGATTTCGTTGCCGCGTCGGACAGCAGCAGCTTCAGATCGCCATAGTCGCCCACGCCCCAGGATTCAGCGGAACGGATGGAATACATCTGTGCCATCCAGCCCCAACGTTGCTTTTCCGCTACTGCTGGCGGCAGTTCGATGCGTGCCGGTGCGCAGATCAGCGCGGCTTCGGCGTGCAGCGGGCCGGCATCGACGGCCAGCGTGTGGTAGCCGGCGGGAATATCGTCCGGCAGCGTCAGTTGCAGCGAGCCGTCATCTGCGTTCGAGCCCGTCAGATACGCGGTCAGATCGCCCGCATATTCCGTGCCGTCTTCCAACGTCAGCTTCAGCGCCACGTCGTTTCCTTTCGCGCGGATTGGCGTGACGGCTTCCTTGCCGATGAACTTCACGACGGTCGGCTCAACAAGTGTGTCTGCGATGCGCTGCTGGGTCGCCGCATAGGAGGCGGTGATCGCTTCGTCGCTGGATGCGTCCACGCCGAGTGCGGCCAATACGGAGACGAGCACTTCGTCGCGGATTTCCACATAGGTGCCGAGCTGGTCGATATACGACGTGGAAATGCCATTGAGCTTGGCGAGCTGGATAAGAGGCCGTGCGATGCGTTCTGCGCTTTCGGTCTGCTGGGTCTGTGTCATAGGTCCCTTCTTTCCGCGCCGTTTGTGACGGCTGACATGCTACATTGCTTGCGATTGCCGCAGCTTCGATGCTGGTGGCATTCGCACCAAAGATAACTATATCACGGTATGATATCGTTTTCAAAGCGTGTTTTGCGGTAAGAGAGTGTTGCTATATTGCGATTTTGCTCTAATTTCAGGAATATAGATAACCGGAATTGTTTTTCCATATTGACTATCGTTTGCAATACGAAGGCGCAGCGCTCCGCATTGCAAACGATTATTCCAACGGGGCATTGCTCGTCTGCTACTCGGCTTCGAGAATTGCAAAGCTTTGCAGACCTAGACGCAGCGAAGTGCCGCTAATTTCGTTTTCGCCGATGCTGAAAATCGTCCGATAACTACCATCTGGTAACTGCAAAGCTTTGCAATCGCGGCTTGGATTGACGGCTATGATCAGCTTCTGCAGGTGGGTGGAACGCTCGAAAACGAACACTCTATCGCGTTCGATTGCATGGAACGTAGCCCCCGACCGCAAGGCGTCGCATTCCCCCTTGACGTGGAGTATGGAGCGCACCGTATGCCACAGTGATTCGGCGTCGGCCTGCTGTGCGGCGACGGTCGGGGCGTCGGCGGACGGGTCGGTGGGCAGGTAGCTGCCACCGGTCACATCACCAGCCCGAGTGTCCGATTCTGCAGAATCGGACACGTGAAGTGCTCCGGATGCGTCGTTCGCACCCCACTGCATCGGTGTGCGCGAACCGGTGCGCACGTAGCCGCCTTCTTTGCCGGGCAGTGCGCGGTATCGCATGCCGATTTCGTCGCCGTAATACAGGAACGGCACGCCCGGCATCGCGAACAGCGTGCAGTATGCCAGGGCGATTTCGCGCTGCGACAGTCGCGGCGCCACGCGTGCGGTGTCGTGGTTGCAGGTGATGAAATTAAAATTTCCGTCGGCCGTTTCCGCTTCGCGCAGACGCGGCTCGTACTCGTCCAGGAATTCGCTGATCGGCGTGCCGGAATCGGCGTTGAAATAGCTCTTGTCGCCCTTGCGGCTCAACGGGTCGTCCACGTTGCGCAACAGCATGTTGTAGCCGTTGGGAACGCCGTCCCAACGCCAATCGAGATAGAAATCCATGTCGAAGCCGGCGGCCATCGACTCCTCTGGCCGTCCCCATTCCGAAACGAACGCGGCTTCGGGGAAGGCCGGGCGGATCCGGGCGAACATGTACTGCCAGGTGCGGATGGTGTAAGGCTTGCCCTCATCGTCCTTTTTGACGAGGCTGTCGGCCATATCCACGCGGAAGCCGTCTGCGCCACGGGAAAGCCAGAACCGCATGACGTCCACCATCGCGTCGCAAGTGGCCTTCGCGTCCGGACCAAGGGCTGGCTTCTGCCAGCTACGTTCGGGGTGCGCGAAACCGTAGTTGAGCGCCGGCTGGCATTTGAAGAAGTTCAAGATGTAGGTACCGTTGCGGGGCGATTCGCCGCCGATGAATGGCAGTCCGTCGCCACCGGAGATCCATGAGTCTGTCCAGATGTAGCGGTCGGAATAATTGTTTCGTTCGACCTTGCAACTGCGGTGGAACCACTCATGTTCCTCGCTGGTGTGGCCTGGCACGAGATCGAGGATCACGTGCATGTCGCGCCGGTGGGCGGCGTCGAACAACGCAATGAGATCGTCGTTGGTGCCGTAGCGTGATGCCACCTTTTTGTAGTCGCGCACGTCGTAGCCGGCGTCTTTGAATGGCGAGTCGAAACAGGGATTGAGCCAGATCGCGTTGCATCCGAGATCCTTGATGTAGTCCAGTTTTAAAGTGATTCCGGGGATGTCTCCGATGCCGTCGCCATTGGAGTCGACGAAGGACTGTGGATAGATTTCATAAAAAATTGCGTCGGCAAGCCATTTGGGGTGGGGGTGTTTCGCGGGGGAAAGCATGAGGGTGTATCTCCTTGATATTTCGCGGTTTGCGGTGTTTCTTTGAAACAATCATAGCGCTGAATTGCAAACGTTGGCAGAAACGTGCTACACTAACAAGCACTGATGCATTTTCGGTAGGCCCAATGCGGCCGGCAATCATCCGAGAAACGATGATGTGAACGTATGCAGGGTTTTGGTCCATACCATCCAACCGGAGATGTTGCAGAGCACAAGGATATGTGAGGAAAGGAAGATCAATGAAGATCGATTGGAAGAAGGCAATCGGACTTACTGCTGCTGTTGCCATGCTGGTTCCGCTCGCTGCGTGCGGCGGCTCCGACAATGGTGGAAGCGATAAGAAGGCCTCCGGCACCCAGAACATCACCCTGAGCGTCTGGGCTCCGCAGGAAGACCAGGCCAAGGACACCAACTGGCTGGGCAAGGTCGAAGAGAACTTCGCCAAGGCGCATCCGGAATACAATATCACGTGGAAGAATGACGTGGTCTCTGAAGGCGATGCTTCCAAGCAGGTCAGCACTGATCCGTCTGCGGCGGCCGATGTCTATATGTTCGCTTCCGATCAGTTGGGTGTTCTAATGGACGCCAAGGCCATTGGCCAGCTGGGCACCGACGCTGAGAAGCAGGTGAAGGAACAGAACGGTGACCTCGAAGTCAACTCCGTCACCGGCACCGATGGCAAGCTCTATGGCGTGCCGTACACCGACAACACGTGGTTCATGTACTACAACAAGTCCAAGATCACCGAGGATGAGGCCAAGGACTTCGATACCATCCTTTCCAAGGCCAAGGTCGCGTTCTCCCTGCAGAATTCTTGGTACATCAACGGCTTCTATGATGGCCTGAGCCTGTTCGGCGAGAAGGGCAATGATGCTGACGCAGGCATGGTCTTCCCGAAGGACGGCGCCGATATCACCTCTTATCTGGTTGATGTGGTCGCCAACCCGAACTTCTCCAACGACGATGGCGCTTCCGGCCTCGCAGCCATCAAGGATGGCTCCGCCGACGTGCTGTTCTCCGGTACCTGGTCCGCTAAGGACGTGAAGGAGGCCCTGGGTGACAACTACGCCGCCACCTCTCTGCCGACCTTCACCGTGAACGGCCAGAAGAAGCAGATGAAGTCCTTCGCCGCCACCAAGGCCGCTGCTTACAACCCGAACGCCAAGAACCCGAAGGCCGCCGCTCAGTTCGCGGCTTACCTCGGCTCCACCGAAGCTCAGAAGCTGCACTACGAGATGCGCGCCATCCCGCCGACCGACAAGTCCCTGTCTGATCTGACCACCGACGACATCGCAGCCAAGGCCCAGGCCGACACCATGGCCAACACTGCTCTCCTGCAGTCCGGTCTGTCCGGCATGAACGATTGGTGGACTCCGGCCGAAACCTTCGGCAAGGCCCTGGTCAACAAGGAAATCACCAAGGACAACGCTGCCGCCAAGTACCAGGATTGGGTCAAGCAGGCCGGTGGCAAGATCGCTGAGTGAAATCAGTAATTCTAAAAATCCAATAACTGAAGAATGCAGGGTGGTTGGCACTGCCAAATCCCCAGCCATCCTGCAGCTTTGAGAGGCGCTTCGAGTCGCGGTGTCTCTCTCCACTTTGCATAGTGGCTCACTTCTCCTCCGAGCTTTGCATTCCCGGGCAAGGTTTTTAAATTCTCCTTCCCCTTGTCCGGGAGCAAAGTTTTTTTTATCTTTCAATATCCATATGAGAGGGCAGTCGAAATGACAGCAACAACTCTTTCCCCACGGGAGATGAAGCGCCTTCGGAAGCAGGGCGCTGATTATGTTTCTCCGTCGCCTTACACGGTAAGGGCGGCGTTCCGGCGTGGTGACCTGTTCACTAAGCTTTCCGCAGTGGTGTTTGGTCTTGGCGATATCGTGCGCAAGCAGTATGTCAAGGGCATTGCCATGCTGGCGCTGGAAATCGCATACTTCGTGTTCATGGCAATCAATGGCGTGGACTATCTTTCCAAGTTGCCGACCTTGGGCACCAATGCAGGCGGCAAGAAGCTGGTCGACGGCTTCTGGGTCTACACCGAACCTGACCGTTCCGTGGTCATCCTGTTGTACGGTGTCGCCACTCTGGTTATCACCGCTGCCTTCATCGGCCTGTGGGTCATGTCCGTGCGCTCTGCATACAAGTCCCAGGTGCTGCTCGAGGAGAACGGCAAGGCTCCGAGCTTCATGGACGATGTCCGCGAGCTGCTCGATGCCAAGGCGCACGTTCTGCTGATGTTCCTGCCCACGCTGGGCATCGCCGTGTTCACCGTGCTGCCGTTGATCTTCATGATTTCAATGGCATTCACCAGCTATGACCACAAGCACCTCGTGCTGTTCCACTGGGTCGGCTTCGAAAACTTCGCCAAGGTTTTCTCCAACAGCGGCGGCACTGTTAACGCTGCACTGTTCGGACGCGTGCTGGTGTGGACATTGGTCTGGGCTTTCTTTGCCACTTTCCTGAACTTCTTCCTCGGCATGTTCGTGGCTATGATCATCAATCGCAAGACCACCCACTTCAAGGGTTTCTGGCGTGCCTGCTTCTCCATGTCCATCGCCGTTCCGCAGTTCGTGTCTCTGCTGGTCATGCACACCATGCTCCAGCCGCAGGGTGCGGTGAACCGCATGCTGCAGACGTGGGGTTGGATTGACGGCCCGTTGCCGTTCTTCACCAACGCCACTTGGGCCCGTGTCACCGTGATCGTCATCAACCTGTGGGTCGGTATCCCGTACACCATCATGCAGATTACTGGTATTCTGCAGAACATTCCGGCCGATCAGTATGAGGCGGCGAAGATCGACGGTGCCAACTGGTGGCAGATCTTTACTAAGATCACCATGCCGTACATTATCTTCGTGCTCACCCCGTATCTGATCACCACCTTCACGGGCAATGTGAACAACTTCAACGTCATTTACCTGCTGTCCGTCGGCGATCCTACGCCATTGGGCGATTCCGCAGGCTCCACTGATTTGCTTATCACCTGGCTGTACAAGCTGACCGTGGACAAGCAGGATTACAATCTCGGTGCCGTGATCGGCATCATGACCTTCGTCGTGTTGGCCGTCGTTTCGCTGATCACCTACCGCAATTCCGGCTCCTATAAGAATGAGGAGGCATTCCGATGAGCAACAAGCATTCCGCAACCAAAGTGGAAAGCCACGGCCTTCTGCACGACCAGAAGATCCGCCGTATCACCGGCGACGTGTTCGCCCACTTGTTCCTGGCCATTCTGGCCGTCATCTGGCTCGTCCCAATCGTATGGGTGTTCGCGGAGTCGTTCAATAAGAACACCGCCCCGTACACCAGCTCCTTCTTCCCGAAGGAGTGGACTCTGGACAACTATAGGGTGCTGTTCACCGACCGCAACGTGTTGGACTTCCCGAAGATGTTCGGCACCACGTTCATCATCGCCTGCTTCACCTGTGCGATTTCTCTGATCTTCGTGCTCTCTGTGGCATACTGCATGAGCCGTATGCGTTTCCGTGTGCGCAAGACTTTCATGAACGTTGTGCTGATTCTTGGCATGTTCCCGGGTATCATGGCCGTCACCGCCATCTACTTCATCTTGAAGGCCTTGGGCCTGTCAAGCGGCACCATGACTACCGTGGCGTTGATTCTCGTGTACTCCGCCGGTTCCGGCGCTGGCTTCTACGTGATGAAGGGCTATATGGACACCATTCCGACCTCGCTGGACGAAGCCGCCCTGCTCGACGGTTGCACCCGTTTCCAGGTGTTCCATAAGATCATCATCCCGATCTGCAAGCCCATGATCGTCTACCAGGCCATCATCGGCTTCCTGACCCCGTGGCTCGACTTTGTCATGGCCAAGGTGATCTGCCGTACGCAATCCAACTACACCGTGGCATTGGGCCTGTGGCTCATGCTGCAGAAGGAATATATCCAGAACTGGTTTGCCCGCTTCGCCGCGGCCGCGGTCGTGATCTCCGTTCCGATCGCCATCCTGTTCATTGTGATGCAGCGCTTCTATCAGGAGTCCATGTCGGGCTCCGTGAAGGGCTAAAGAAAGGCAAAGGATATGACGCTCGTAGACAGCTTCGCACAGCCGAACACGAGCGTCGCCGAACCGTTCCCGCTGTGTCTGGAACGGCCGCTGGGTGCCGTTGTTACTGAAACCGGCACCCAGTTCGCTCTCTGGGCTCCTTCCGCACAGAAGGTGACCCTGAGACTGTTCTCGCGTGGCTCCATGGGGGAAAGCGGCGACGCTCTGATTGGACAGTACACGATGCGTCCGGAATCCGATGGTTCCTGGACGTACGATTTCGCCGACAACATGCACGGCGTGTATTACGACTTTTTGATCGAACGCGATTGCGGTTCCGTCGACCGCATCGCCGACCCGTGGGCGCGCGGGGCCGGTGTGAACGGCCGGCGCAGCATGGTCGTGGACTTCAGCCGCACCAATCCGGATGGTTGGTACCGCGACCATATGCCGGACGTGCCGCTTGCGCAGACGGTGGTCTGGGAAACCCATGTGGGCGATTTCAGCAATGATCCCGCCGGCGGTTTCCCCGAATCGCATCGGGGCAAGTACCTGGCGTTCACCGACGACGGTACGTCTCTGGACGGGCATCCCGACTTTCCCACGGGCATCGCATATCTCAAGAAACTTGGCGTCACCGCGGTGCAGCTCATGCCGATTTACGATTTCGGTTCCGTGGACGAAGAGACCTGCGATCGCTACAACTGGGGGTACGATCCGGTCAATTACAACGTGCCGGAAGGCTCGTATTCCACCAATCCGTTCGACGGGTCGGTGCGCATCCGCGAAGTGAAGCAGATGGTGCAGGCGCTGCACAACGCCGGCATCAAAGTGATCATGGACGTGGTCTACAACCACATGTTCTCGCCCGATAATTGGTTTGAGCGGTCGGTGCCGGACTATTTCCTGCGCCGTAAGCCCAACGGCGCGCTGGCCAACGGATCCGGCTGCGGCTGCGATATGGCCACCGAACGTAAGATGTTCCGCCGGTTCATCGTGGAATCCGTGACGTTCTGGGCGCGCGAATACCACATGGACGGCTTCCGTTTCGACCTGATGGGTCTGATTGACGTGGACACCATGAATGCCGTGCGTGCTGCTCTGGATGAGATTCCCGGCCGTGGACGCGACATTCTCATGTACGGCGAACCGTGGTCCGCGGGCGCCACCGCGCCGCTGCCCAGCGACACCGTGCTGGCTGACAAGTCAGGCCTGTCGAAGCTTGACAGTCGCATCGGCCACTTCTGCGACACCACGCGAGACACCATCAAGGGCCATGTGTTCTTCTCGGACCGCCCGGGTTATGTGAACGGTGGCATGCACGAGAACGTAGCGGCTGCGCGTGAGGCCGTGGACGCGTGGCGTCGCGGCAAACATTCGGAAGGAGTGGCAGGCCAGGTCATTCAATACGTGTCCGCGCACGACGACCTCACGCTGTGGGACAAGTTGTGCGCGAGCTTTGCGGCTGGTTCGTTGGGCAGCACCGTGGCCGAAGGCGTTAACGAAAATACCGTGGATGTGCCAAAAGTCATGTATGACGCCGATTTCTCGGCGGAAGGGCTGGCCGGTGTCGGTCCGCAGATTGCGGCCGCGCTGACCGACGTGATGGACGCCAACAAGCTGGCTGTGGGTATCACGCTTACCTCCGCTGGCATCCCGTTCATGCTGTCCGGCGAGGAGTTCGCACGTACCAAATTCGGCAGCTCTGATTCTTACGATTCCGCCAAAGAGCTTAACTGGCTCGATTGGAACCGTGCATGGCAGAAGCGCGATTTGATTGAGTATTACGCGAAGTTGATTGCATTGCGCAAGTCTGATCCACAGTGGTTCGACGGCAATCGCAATATCGTCGATACGGAAGGCGACGAACTCGTGTTCCGCGTCGGCGATTATCTGATGGCCGCCAATCCAGGCAGACACGTCGGCGTTATTGACGTGGCCGTAACGGGTTTGGAACCGATTGGCGGAATACGGAGATACTGGTGTGGTCTCGGCTCGTCCGTCAGTCCGGTGGAAGGCAATGTGAGCGCAGGTGATGGCGATTATTTGATTGTTCCACCGCATACGTTTGCAATCTGGCGGTTGCAGTAATACTCTCAGTAGGGAAGCTACAAAACGGCGACCGCAAAGCTGCGGTTGCCGTAACAGATACGGCAATGGGGCCGGAAAACCAGAAAGGATACGAGAAGTGGGAGCCGGAGCTCATAATCCACGATATGAAGTGGTATTTTTCGACCTCTACGGGACGTTGATCGACATTCGTACAGACGAACAGAGCGAAACCGCCTGGCAGGCGCTATATGACTGCGTTTGCGAACTGGGTGCCGACTACGAATCGGTCGACGAAATGCGCGAACGCTTCGAAAAACTTGAGGCCCGCGAAATGGTCCATCAAGCCGATCGTGCAATCGTCCGTAACGGATGGGATGAATTCGATATCCTGCCGGTCTACCGGTCGCTGCTGATGAACCGTAGTGAGGAGGCTGAAAAGAAACTGGCACTGCCGCAAGCCGCGCTGAAAGCCGCATGGGCGTTCCGGCAGGGCAGCACCAGCATGATCCGCCTGTATCCGGGCGCACTCGACATGATCGAAGCATTGCAGGAGGCCGGCGTCGTCGTGGCGCTGCTAAGCAACGCACAAGCCTGCTATACTCGCCCCGAACTGGAAATGACCGGCTTGGCGAACGTACTGGACGACGTGATTATCTCCAGCGAAGAGAAAATCCGCAAGCCTGCCCGCGACTTGTACATGCTGGCTCTCGACCGCGAGTTCGTAATCGCAAAAAACGCGCTCATGGTGGGCAACGATGAAGCAAACGATATTATCGGAGCCAATTCCGCCGGTCTCGACGCAGCATACTTCCGTACGGAAATTTCGCCGATGAGCGACCCGCCCAAGTCGGAGCATGCGGTATGTTCGTTTACCGGTGCCGACTACGACGGTCTGCTGAAATTCGTGCTGAACGCGTGAAACGCGTGTAGGTTGCGTCTTGGGCGTACTGGGCGTCTTGGGCGCACGAAAGGCCGTATGCGGAACTGAGGAGGACATATGGAAAGCTATGCCGAGCAGGGTGCTGGAGCTGATTCGATTGAACAGATCGGATTCGGCGGCGCTCGCCGTACCAAGAAGAAGCACCGCGGACTGACGGTGTTCCAGCTCAAGGTCATCGGCGCTGTGGCGTTGGCTCTGTCAGCTGGTAGCACCACCATTGTGCCGCTGTTTTTCGGTTCCGACGTCAATAATATGACGTCGCTCACGGCGATGGTCTTAAGCGAGGTCGTATCTTGGTTTGCTATTCCGATTTACGCGTGGCTGCTGGTGCAGGGTTTCCGTGAAACACATAGTCGCGTCGCGTATGGTCTACGGCTGTTCATCCTCGCCGTGGTGTGTGAGGTGCCGTACGACCTCTGCACGTCGCATAAGGCTTTCGATTTTGGCTCGCAGAACCCTGTTTTCGGTCTGTTCATCGCGTTCGTTGTGCTTGCCGTGTTGGATTGGGTGGCGGCGCGCTACCAGAAGTCAATGAAGATTGTGTTGTCGGTCGGTCTGGTGTTGATCGGACTGTTGTGGGATCTGCTGCTGCGCGTCGGCCTGCGCCAGCATATGATGAGCGTCGGCTCGGTGACGCTTGGTTTCGTGCTGATTTTCACGTTGATGCGCCAGCATGAGAATTCGATGATGTTCACTGCCGGCCTGTTTGGCGCGGTGATGATGATTATGCCTGGCATTGGCGTTGCATTCGTGCATTATTACAACGGCGAGTTGGGTTATAAGCATCAGTGGACGAAATGGGCTTTTTACGCGGTTTACCCGGTTATTTTGATAATTTGTGCGATTTGTGCAACACTGGCGTGATTTTTGACAACGTTCGCAGTATGATAGAAACAGATTGAGAGAGCATCGCCGCTCAAGCGAGTGTTTCCAAGGCTGGGAACGTTTGTGATTATGATGCAGAAACCGCAAAGGGGTTGAGAGATGGATAGAGCAGGCATTCGCGAGGTGGCCAAGGCCGCGGGTGTGTCGATTTCCACGGTATCGCGCGCGTTCACGCGGCCGGAACTGGTGTCCGAACGTACGCGCCGCAAGGTGCTGGAAACGGCGGACAAGCTTGATTTCAACATCTCACGTTCCGCGACATCGTTGAAATCGGGTCAATCGTACCGTGTGGCGATGCTGATGAATGAAGAGATCACTAGCTGGTTCAATACGGAAGTGTTCGCTGGAATCGAATCCGTCATGCATAATGCCGGGTATGACGTATCGCTGTTCCAGCACGTCGACACCGCCGAAAACCGCCGCGACTTCTTCACGAATCTGCCGGTCCGCCGCAACGTGGACGCAGTATTCGTGACATCGTTCGGCGTGGAGCCGAAGGAAATCCAGCAGCTCAAGCGCATCCACGTACCGATTATTGGCATCAATACGCCGACGCAAAACGGCTTCGACGCCACCATCTCCATCGACGATGAGGACGGCATGTTCACCGCCGCCCAGCATCTGATCAATCTGGGGCACAAGAATATCGTGTACGTGTGCTCCGATGCGGTCGATTCCATTAATTCCTCCATCGATGCGCGAGGACAGGGCTTCATCCGCGCCTGCAAGACGATGGGGGCCTCCCATGACTTCAAGTGGCGCGTCGTCTCTGTGCCGCGTGGCAAGACCTTCGCCGACTCGGCGTTGACCGCGCTGCTTGCGTTGGACGAGTTCCCGGACGCGATCTGCTGCCAGATGGATATGATGGCGATTCCGCTGGTGTTGCGTTTGGAACGTTACGGCCACCACACGCCGAGTGACTATTCGATTATCGGCTTCGACGATTCGCCGTACGCCGACACTGTGAACCTGACCACCATGCGCCAGGATCCGTATGCGATGGGTCGCGCGGCCGCACAAAAGGCCATGAAGCTTATCGAAGGCAAGCCGCTTGAGAACGCGCATGAGATTGTGCGCGCCCAGCTCGTACTACGCGGCACCGATTCCGTGTACGGCACTGGCCGCTGAGAGCCGAGTCTCATTGTCCTTCCGCAGCCCGTCAATGCCGACGGGCTGATTGTGATGGCCCGGGGTGGATTGATAAGGGATACCCCCACTGTAGTCACGGTGTGTGGCATACGTTTTCAGGAAAAAATGAAACAATTTGCAGTGATGTGTTTCATGACACGCCAATCGGGGGCTGATGAATGATGAATTTCATTCAATGATCAGCATGTATTTTTTGATTTTGCAATCGTTGACAAACCTTTGAATATCAGGCTTTAAAGCGTTGTCCCCGTGAGAGGGGACGAAAAAACGTATCAGGGGAGGGGGTGTGGGTTCTTTCTGTTTCATTTTGTTTTCATAACTGCAAAGGTTATCATAGTAAACCGTAGGTCAGAGAAAAAGGGAAAACAGAGGTTTCCGACTGTGTTGCCGGAGATGGGAACAGCGCAGAAGCTATACGTAAAACAGAAGTGATAACGGCATTATGCAAAGGATATCAACCCTCGAGTTGAGGGGCTCAGAAGGGTGAACACTTTGCGGATAGGGGACAAGATGAGGCAATGGCGTAATGGTGCCGGCAACGCACCACGACACTATGCAGGAACGCGATCGGCAACCGGTTGCGCGCTTTCGCGTACCCGCTCCCTGACCGCCGCCGCCATAGCGGTAGCCATGATGGCCACCGTAGCAGTAACTTCCCTCCTCCCCGCCTACAATGCCAAAGCTGATGAAAATCACAATGACGGCGCAATCTGCACGCCTACCAGCATTTCCCTCGGCACCGATACAGGTAGCGAAACTGTGGATTCCGGAATCGCCACATATGTTGGCGGTGATATGTATGTAGGCCGGAAAGCCTCATCCGGCAATATGAATAACGTCAATGGGCCGTTCGGTTCATACGCTGCCGAGGCCGAAGGTCTGACCGCTGTGAACGGCAAGTTGCTTATGCATCCGCTTAAGGGGCTATGGACTTCGTATTACACGGATAAAGATGGCGCGAAGAATGGTTATATAAAAGACTACAAAGGCTTCCGTTTTGGCATTGTGGGCTTTGGCGGTCAGTATCGTCCGGCAACAGGTTCCTCCACGCTTGAGGTGAGAGGTAATAGCTCCGATAACGACATCAGTTGGGTCGGCGGTGCGCAGGCTTGGGGTAATGCCGGATGGGTCGGCCAGACCAAGACTTCGGAGCCAAGTTATACGGCTAACATTGCTGGCGCTTCAACCAACGTGTACGGCGGTTCGTCCAATGACATTCTCGGTGCGTCTTACGGCTCGCAAAATACCAATAAGAATAAGTACGACCAGCGCAATTCTGTTTACGTGCCGAGCGATACAAGCGGTACTGTCAACTGGAATCAGAACGATGATCAGATTGGCTCTACTGGCGAAACTTTTGATGGTTTCGGCTCGTATATCAAGACGTTGTCGGGCAATCTGAGCAATCTCAGCAAGCAGCAGTCAGATAGCGTCTACGTGACTAATGCTAAGACAACTTACAACAACGAGGACTACACCAATTTGGTACGCGCCAAATTTGATGGCACGTATTCTTTCACCATTAACAACGTACACGAGAAGATCATTGAATTCGAAGGCAATGGCAAGTCCTCCATGCAGGTGTTCAATCTGCCGGCAAGCATGCTTAACGAGCCCTCGTCGTATACCGGCGTGAGCTTTAGCTTCTCGAATATTCCGGACACCTCTTCCGTGGTCATTAATGTGACCGGTGGGGATGTGGACTTCCACAATGGTTGGCGGTTCTGGTGGACCGATATGAATAATCAGACTGCGGAGTTGGGCGGTTCCTATACAGAAGCTGCCTATGCCAAGCGTGCTCAGCAGATTATGTGGAACTTCGCGGATGCGAGCAACGTGGTCATCCGCGGTGGTCAGGGTAGCGGCACTACTACGCGTACAGGAGTGAATTCCGCGGCGGAAAGCAACGATGACGTGTGGGCCGGCACGTTCAATATGGAAACCAAGGATGATCCGGCCGCGGGTATGCTCGGCAGCATCTTGGTACCGAACGGTAGCTTTGAATCGCATGTGAGTACCAACGGCCGCGTATGGGTCGGTGGATCGTTCGCCATGTACAACCCTGATGCGGTGGGCAACACCAATAACGGTACGTTCTACCCGTTCATAAACTATGAACGAAGCCATTCCGCTTCGGCTCTGGATATGGACCAGGAACGCCATAACCTGCCGTGGAACGGCTCGTACTCCACGCAGTGCGCGGCTATCGCTTGGGATAAGGTCGATGCTTCCACCCAGGCAGCATTGGGCGGCACGACCTGGACGGTGTACGCTTCGAAGAGCGATGCACAGAACCAAAGTAACGCGCTTAAGACAGTTACGGATAACGCGTATGGTGACGATGACTCCAATAACGGCTCGTTCAGCATCGGCGGTTTGAATCCGAACGCCATCTACTACATCCGTGAGGTTTCCGCCAATAACACGGCCTACGCCACGAACACCAACATCTACGCCATCACAGCTGGTGGTGAGGGGTCTACGGCTCGCGTTGTCACGAATGTTTACGACTCAGAAGGCAATGAGATAACCGACTCCAACAAGAAGCTGCTTCCGAGCGCGGGTGACAATTCGATTAACGCTAAGATCGCCAATAAGAGGAGCGGCACGTCCATCGAGTGGTCAAAGGTTGATGGCACGGATACCGAGACACTGCTTGGCGGCTCTGCGTGGACGCTCTCCAAGATGAACGGCAATACTACTGAGCAGTCTTGGAACATTATTGATGACCAGTCCGGCACAGAGGTCAAGTCCGTCAAGATCTTTGATGCGAATAGTAGCGAAGTGACTTCCGCATCGTTTACGGGCAGTGCTGCGCAACAGTTCCATGCGGTGGCCTATGACCAGAACGGTAAGGTCATTAACAATGCAAAGCTGACTTGGGAATCTGCTGATCCTGCGGTGGCTTCAGTAAACGCAGGCTTTGTCACTGCGACGGGTGATGGCGATACGACCATTACTGTGAAATCAGCGGATGGCAGTGCTTCAGCTACGCTTTCGGTTCACGTCAAGGGAGTTATTGCCCAGACCTCCGTGAACATTAAAGACCACAATAATGGTGATATCGTCTCCTTGGAGAAGGGCAAGACTCTGCAGCTGACTGCAACGGTCGCCCCGGAAGATAATAAGGTTAAGTGGAGCAGCTCTGATACGAATGCTGTTTCGCTGAACACGACTACTGGCACAAGCGTGACGTTGACCGCGAACAGCGTGACTGCTACGCCGGTGACGATTACGGCGAAGGAAACTCGGGGTAACAAGACGTTCACCCTGAGCGTCACGGTGACCGCGAAGCAGTACCTGACGCTGTACTTTGAAGCTGTGAACAATTGGCCAACCAATAATGTGACGGTCGGCTATGGAACGTCGAGCGGCGGTTGGTCCACAAGGGTCATGCAGCAGGTGCCTGGATGCGCCGATAGCTATGCATACGTGGATATTCCGCTGGCTGACATTACTGCTGATAGCACATTTCTTTTCCTGCACACGAATAATGACGGCCAGTATTACTACCCGCCTGCCAACTACGGCGGTCCGAAAGCTTGGGACAATACGGGTCGACACTACAACTTCAAGTTCGTCGACAACGGCGCTCTCCCTGAAGCGGTGACGATTTCGGCCGGACCGAACTATTCCATTACTGCGCCCTCCGGCTGCGCCGTTACTCAGTCCGCCAGCAACGCCAAGGCTGCCAAGAGCACGAAGCGTGCGGTGGCCACCTCGCTGCGCACCAATGCTCGCGTGACAAGCGCTGCGGCGAATACCGCCACTGCCACTAAGGCGGATGAGGATACCGCCGCAGGTAGGTTCAAGGTGTCCGATTTGGCGGACGGTACGTACCACCTGCAGGAAACCGTGGCTCCGAACGGCTATGAGGTCAGCGATACGGTGTACACCATCACCATCGCGAATGGTGTTGCAACGTGGAACCTCGCGTCGGATGGTTACAAGCTGCCGAACACCCGCAAGACCGGTACGGTCAAGTGGAACAAGGTGAGCTCCGAGCATAACGACGAGATGCTAAGTGGTGCCGAATGGAAGCTGACCAAGACGAAGAGCTTCTCATGGGACAACGGTACCGCCAAGTACACGACGGTCACAGACCCGACCCCGCAAACCATCAAGGATTGCGTGAATGACGAAAGTGACATCCCTAACTGCTCCGCCCAGTCTGGCCAATACGTTGACCTGAATGGCGAGAAGGGCAAGTTCGAGCTTCAGGGCTTGGCATGGGGCGAGTATCAGCTCGTCGAAACCAAGGCTCCTGACGGATACGATCTCGACACCACTCCGCACACGTTCCGTATTGGCCCGCTGGAAGGCGGCAACATCGCTGGCAATTGGTACGCGAACACCGACTTCAATACTGAAGGTACAAGCGCTTACAACGAGCAGACCACGTTCACTGTCAATGGTGGCAACATCAAGAACCAGCCGGGTGTGATTCTGCCGGGGACCGGCGGTGACGGGGATATGAAGATTTACGCTGCGGGCTTGCTCGCGGCGGTGGTTGCGATCATGGTTGGCCTCCTGGCCCTCAAGGCAAAGGAGCGGCAGCAATGATCACCTTGGTGAGACGAGGGGAGGCCGGTCAGACATAAAGACCTCAATCCCCTAGGGATTATCAAATTCAATGAAGAAACAACCGAAATTAGGAAAAGGAAGAAACATGAACAAGGTTCTCAAAGGCCTCGTAGCTGTGGCAGCCACCGCAGCGATGGCCATCGCCGGTTTCGCCGGCGCCTCCACCGCCATGGCGGCTGATACCAACTACGACATCACTGTGCCGCAGACCGATTCGCACACCTACTCCGTGTACCAGGTCTTCACCGGCGACCTGAGCGAAGACACGCTGAGCAATATCAAGGCCGGCACGAACTTCAACGCGAGCAATGGTGCTGGTGACAACGGTACGAATCTTACCGCCGCGGAAGCCGCTGAGAAAATCGCCAAGGTTAGCGGCACTGCTACTAATACGGAGAAGCTGGAGACCATCTCCAAGTTCGTTAACCTGAACGGTGCGGTATTCGGCACCGTTTCCAAGGATGCGCCGCTTTCGGCTGCCCCGGGTTACTACCTGTTCAAGGATCAGAATGCCGTGACGGGCAATGATGCGGCAACGCTGTTCATCGTCCAGGTCAACGGCCCGGTGACCGTGAACCGTAAGGCCGACAAGCCGACCTTCGAAAAGAAGGTCAAGGATGTCAACGACTCCACTGGTGATAAGAGCGACTGGCAGGATTCCGCCGATTACGATGTGAACGACGAGGTGCCGTTCCAGTTGACCGCCACCCTGCCGACGAACGACACGGACTTCGCAGCCTACAAGACCTACAAGCTGGTCTTCCACGATCAGCAGTCCGCTGGCCTGACCTTCAATGAGAAGTCCGTGGTCGTCAAGTACGGCGACAAGACTCTTGGCGCTGACTCCTACACTGTCACTGAGAATCCCGAAGATAAGGACACCTTCGACATCACCATCGCTGACGCGAAGGCCGTCAAGGATGCTGAAGGCAGCGCAATCACCGTTGCTGCCGGTGGCAAGTTCACCGTCGAATACACGTCCACGCTGAACGAGAACGCTGTGATCGGCTCTACGGGCAACCCGAATGAGGCTTCCCTTGAGTTCTCCAACAACCCGAATGTTGGCGGCGAAGGCGAAACCGGCAAGACCCCGACCGACAAGGTCATTGTGTTCACCTACCAGCTGGACATCAACAAGACCTTCAACGGTGGCACCCCGGCTGAGAACGATCTGCCGAAGTTCAAGCTCTACAAGTTCGATAGCGCCACGAACGATTACACCATTGACCGTGGCGAGGTGACCATCACCAAGACCGAGGACGGCAAGTACACCGCTTCCTTCAAGCGCGTTGATGACGGCAAGTACAAGCTCGTGGAAACCAAGACTCCGGCAGGCTTCAACACCGCCGCCGACACGCTCTTCGAAATCACCGCTGACCATGATGTCGAGTCTGACAACCCGCAGCTTACGGTGCTCAAGATCAACACCACTGCCGGCAATACCACTACCGGTACGGTTACCGCCGATGTTGTGAACCAGAAGGGCTCCAACCTGCCGTCCACCGGTGGCATGGGCACCGTGCTGCTGTACGTGGCTGGTATCGCCGTGTTCGTGCTTGCTGGCGCGACCCTGGTGATGGCTCTGCGTCGTCGCAACGCCTGATCCTCCGGATTCCATAAGAATCTGAAGTAACCATGCGAAACCCGTGAGCCGCGTTGACGCAAGTCAGCAGCGGCTCACGGGAATCGCAATACATAATTTAAAAACTAAAAATTAAATAATAACTGAACCCACATATGCTGGGCTGGACCACCTCAATCCCTTGTACACTGCCTAATTTTCTTGAGTATCCAGCCTGGCTCCATATATTTTCCGGTTTGCCGTTGGGGGCGAATCAAACATGCTTACTTTCCAATCCACAGAAGAGGGGTCGGCAATGAAGGAACGCACGATCGCAAGCCGCGTCATCGCCGCATGCTGCGCAATCGCCGCCACATTCGCCGCGGCAGCCTGTGCATTCACTACTCGCGATGCCGTCGCGGCGCCAACAACAGACTCTGCCAGCGGCAGCATCGCCATTTCTTACCACCATAAGAGCTCGGATTCCGAAACTGGCGACGATTCTACCAACTTCGCCATTTCGGACGCCAGCTTCAACCTCTACAAAGTCGGACAGATTCCAGCCAGCGGCGGCGCCACCTTCGAACCCGTCGCACCGTTCACCGACTCCACCGCCTACCCCGTCGACTGGTCGAAGATGACCGGCAAGGACGCGCAGGTGTGGCGAGACATGGCCAACACGCTCGCCGGACTCATCGCGGTGAACAAGCCCGACGCCACGGCAACCGGCGTCACCAACACCTCCGGGCATCTGACCTTCACCGGACTGTCCGACGGCCTGTACTTGGCCGTGTCCGACAGCGTTGACGTGAAGGTCGCCAACGCTGTCGGAAAGAACCAGACATGGACGTGCTCTTCCGGCAGCATGCTCGTCGCAGTGCCCGAAGACGGCGTCTCCGGCGGGTCGCGTGTGCTGAGTATCGAACCGAAAACCGAATGTGTGGCGCAACCGCCGAAAACCGTGGAACGCACCGTGCGCAAAATCTGGAATGACCGGAACAATTCCGACGGCAAGCGCCCCGAATCCATCACCGTGAAACTCCTGCGCGACGGCGAGCCCGTGGAAAACGTGAAGCTGAACGAGTCCAACAAGTGGACGCATTCGTGGACAGCGCTCGACGCGGACCACGAATGGACCGTGGTCGAAGCGGCGGTGCCCGACGGCTACACCACCATCTCCGATGTGGAAGGCGACTCCACTGAAATCACCAACACGCACACGCCACCCACCACGCCGGACCAGCCGCACACCGGCGCCGACGTGCAGCAGGCCGCTTGGATTGCCGTGGCCATCTTGGGCGCGGGCTTGGTGCTGCTGATCGTTGCCAAGACGGCTTTGCGGAAGCGGGCGTAGCATAAATAACGTGACGGATGAATCGGACGCCAAGCCAGCTGCGCAAGTCGAATTGGATGCGCAGGTTAAACCGGGTGCGCAGGTTAAACCGGCTGCCAAGCATAAGAAATCGAATGCGCTGCTCAATGTGATGATTGCCATCTCCGCAATCGCCATGATCGGTGCGCTGGGTCTCATCGCGTATCCGACATTCAGCGACTGGTGGAACCGCATGCACCAGTCATACGCCGTAGCAGGCTACGTGGAACAAACCAAAGACATGTCCGGCGCCGAACGCAAGGCCATGCTGAAAGCGGCGCACGAATACAACGAACGGCTCGCCGCGAACGGCGATCGGTGGCACATGACCGACGCGCAGAAGCGCGAATATGATGAAACGCTCGACGTGACCGGCACCGGCATCATGGGATACGTGACCATCCCGCGCATCAAAGTGAAACTGCCCGTCTATCACGGCACAAGTGACGGCGTATTGCAGATCGCCGCCGGACATTTGGCCGGCACATCGCTGCCCGTAGGCGGAGCGACCACGCACGCGGTGGTCTCCGGGCACACCGGCCTGCCGTCCGCGCGACTGCTCACCGGCCTCGACGAACTGAAAAAAGGCGACACGTTCGCATTCCACGTGCTCGACCAAACGTACACGTACAAAGTGGACCAGATCTCAGTGGTGCTGCCGAGCGAAATCAGCAAACTGAATATTGAGTCCGGGGCCGATTACGCGACGCTGATCACGTGCACGCCGTACGGTGTCAACTCACACAGGCTGCTCGTGCGAGGGCACCGGATTCCGAACCCCAAAGTGCCAGACAAGACGCAATACGACGAGCCGGGCGAAATGACAGCCGTGGCGGCTGCGGTGATCGGACTGCTCGTGTTTGTGGCTGGCTGCGCTTTTGTGGGGCTCGCGCGGCTATGGCGACGCTCCTGGATTGTGCGGCACGGGTTGTGCGCCGGGGCCGGCGCGCGCCATTCGTCTGGTGTTCGGGGGTAGTGTCTAGCCTAGCGCCGCCGCAGGCCGGTGACATCGCTTCTCCGGTGTGCGGGGGTGTGCGTCTGGTCGTGCTCGGTATGTGGTGCGTGGTGTTTGTGTGCTTGTGGTACGTGTTGCGTTTCAGTGTGTGTACTTGTGTTTGCGTGCGTGTGCATGTCTGATGTTGCGCAGGGGTGTTGTTGCGGTGCGCATATGGCCTGAATCGTGCTGAAGCATGGGTTGTGAGCGGATGGGGGTATTATTCGGCCTGTTTCGGACGCTTTTGATGCCCCTTTTGCTCATGACTTGCGGTTTTGACGGTTTTGGCGCGGTTGTGAGCGGATGGGGGTACGATTCTGGATGTTTCGGGCTGTTTTGATGTTGGGTGGCCTCCCCTTTTGCTCACGACTTGTGAGTTGGGCTGGTTTTGCTTGTCTGTGAGCGGATGGGGGTGTGATTCGGCCTGTTTCGGACGCTTTTGATGCCCCTTTTCGCTCATGACTTGCGATTTTGCCGGTCCGCGCGCGGTCGTGTGCGTACGGGGGTGTGTGCAATGGGTCTTGCGTGGGTGTAGGCGCGCGGGTGTGCCGGTGTAGGCGTGGGTGTAGGCGTGCGGTCGTGGTTTTGGCTGGATATCTGGCTTATAGATGGCGGATTTGGCCGGGCGTCCGGTGGTATCTCGCTTATAGGTGGCGGGTCGGTTTGGGCAATAGGTCGTTAGGGGGTAGCATGCATGCCCCCTAGATGTCTTGTTTCCGCAAGGGGCCGCCATCTATAAGCGAGATACCATCCGTCGATCCCGCGAATCCGCCATCTATAAGCGAGAAAGCGCGTGAACCGGGCGCTGCGGCGGCGAAATCGCAAAATTATGGAATCGGCTGATTGCTGCGCGCGGCAGGTGGGTAGTATCGGGCGCGGAAGACGTGGAAGGAGCTGCCATGTGTGATGAAGGGGAAACTGCGGATCGGGCGGATGCCGTACGGACGGAATCGCAAAAGATGGAATCGCGAGCGGGGGAGACGGCGCTTGACGGGTCGGCGCGCAGCATCATCGTGCTGATTGTGGTCGGCATGTTGGTGGGGGTGCTGTCGGGCATGTTCGGCATCGGCGGCGGCACGGTGATCGTGCCCGCGCTCGTCTGGCTCGGTCTGTCGCAACGCAACGCGGCCGCCACGTCCATGCTGGCGATCGTGCCGACCGCCATTTCCGGCGTTGTTTCCTATGCGGCCGGCGGGAATGTCGACTGGCTTGCCGCGGCTCTGCTGTTCTGCGGCATGTTCGTAGGCGGACAGGTCGGCAGTTGGCTGCTCTCGCGGTTGCCGGAATTGGCGTTGCGGTGGATTTTTGTGGTGTTTCTTGTTTTTGTGGTGGTCGACCAGGTGAGTTTCGTGCCGTCACGCGACCACCAGATCGCCATGACGGTGGCGACCGGTGTCTGCCTGGCGCTACTGGGTGTGGTCATCGGCATGCTGGCGGGATTGCTGGGTATTGGTGGCGGCGCGCTGGCGGTGCCGGCGTTGTCGATTCTGTTCGGCGCGTCCGACCTGGTTGCGCGCGGCACTTCGCTGTTGGCAATGTTTCCGAATTCGATCACGACCAGCGCGGCGAACTTGAAGCGCAGGCTAGCGCATGTGAAAACCGCGCTGATTATTGGCGTGACGGCGGCTGTGACCGCGCCGCTCGGCACGTGGATTGCGGGCGCCGTTTCGCCGCGAGTCGGGGCGATTATGTTCGCCTGCTATCTGTGCGTGCTGCTGGTGCGGTCCGTGTTCGTGGCCGTAAAGGCCACGCGCGCGGCGCGGGTTGCGCGGGGCTGAGTGGCGCGGGCATTTTTCCCAGTGGCTGGATGATTTAGTCGCGTGAGTGGTGCGTCAGAGGTGGTTTTTATCCAGTCACTGGGATTTTTGGCGTGTGAGTGGGGTCTGAGAGGTTGGATTTATCCAGCCAGTGGGGGATTTTGGCTTGTGGGGTGCGGTGGGGGTGTTGTTTGACGGAATATGGTGATTTTATTGGCCGTATTCCCCCTGTTCATGCGGTGGATATGTTGCGGTCATCATATGGCGATGAGTGTTCATCTGTCGTTCTTCTGTAGTGCGGTGTGCGTTGGCTTGAGGCACATAGCGTGAGCAGTGGAGTCGAAAGATCCAAGCAAATGCAGTTGCGGAAAGGTTCCGCGCAGCCGGAAAACATGGTCGAAACGGGCGTTACCTAACGGGCGCAACCGAAACGGCAGGTTGGACGGCACGGAAGAAACTGCATGGAAGAAAGAAGAAACATGAGCAAGCACAAGGCTCTCACGGGCGCAATCGCGGCCCTCGCCTCCGTCGCAACGCTCGGTGCGCTTGCCGCGCCGGCGCTCGCAGCTGACACCACGTACAGTCCCAACGGCAAGTCCGTTGCGGAACTGGCGCAGCACGGCGGCGCGCAACGCATCGCGGCTATCGGCAACAAAAAAGCCAAGAATGTGGTGCTGTTCCTCGGCGACGGCATGGGCGATTCGGAAATCACCGTCGCCCGCGACTATCTCAAGGGTGCCAACGGCCACTTCGAGGGCCTCGACGTGGTCGGCCAGCCGAGCGCGCTTGGTGACGTGCAGGCTGGTACTGGCCAGTACACCACCTTCTCGGTCGGCAACGGCAGCAAGGACAGCGCTGTCGGCAAGGATGACGACGGCAAACTGGTAGCTAACCCCAACCCGGGCAAGCTTACCCCCGTAACCGATTCCTCCGCCTCCGGTTCCTCCTGGGCCACCGGCACCAAGACCTACAACAACGCCGTTGACGTTGATATTTACGGCAATCCGCAGCTGAACCTCTTCGAGCTGGCCAAGGCGGCCGGCAAAGCCACCGGCAATGTGACCACCGCCGAAATCCAGGATGCTACCCCGGCCGTGCTGGAATCGCATTCGTCCGAACGTGCCTGCTACGGCCCACAGGGCAAGACCGACGGCACGTCCAACAATGCCTCCAAGCAGTGCCTCATCAACCAGCTTAAGGAAAACGGCGGCATCGGCTCCATCTCCGAGCAGCTGCTCGACACCCGCGCCGACGTAACCATCGGCGGTGGTTCCAAGTACTTCCGTCAGACCGTGCAGGGCGGTGAATACAAGGGCAAGACTGTGTGGGAGCAGGCCAAGGAAATGGGCTTCCAGACCGTCGAGAACGATCCGGTTGCCATGAACGCGCTGCAGTACAAGGACGGCCAGCCAGTGCTCGCCCTGATGAGCGACGGTAACATGCCGACCAAGTTCAACCCGTCCAAGGCCACCGCGCAGGATCCGGCCAAGGACGCCAACCCGACCGTGTGCACTATGAACGACAAGTGGCTCGGCAACCAGGGCTCTTCGCTCGCCGACATGACCAAGAAGGCGCTCGATCTGCTCGAAGCCAACCCGGCCAGCGACGCGAATGGCTATTTCCTGCAGGTTGAGGGCGCTTCCATCGACAAGCAGGACCACGCTGGCAACGCTTGCGGCCAGATCGGTGAAACCGACGATTTCGATCAGGCCATCGCCTACGACATGAAGAACGTTGACCTGACCAACACCCTCGTGATCGTCACCGCCGACCATGCCCACACTTCCCAGATCCTCAACGCTCAGCCGGCCTACGCACTCTCCACCGTGCTCAAGACCGCTGACGGCAACAATATGGTCGTCTCCTACGGCACCGCTGAAGCCGACTCCCGCGATGAGGACGGCGGCTACAACGGCGGCGACATGGCTCACACTGGCACCCAGCTGCGCATCGCCGCTTCCGGCCCTGGCGCGCAGCGCGTCATCGGCCTGACCGACCAGACCGACAACTTCTACACGATCGCCGGCGCTCTGGGACTGGCCACTTCCACCGAATCGCAGAAGGCACTGTCTGACAACGGCACTGTGAAGGTCTCTGCTACCGACGGCAAGTTCACCGCGGACGTCGACGGCTTCAACGGCGACGCTGTGCTCAGCTACGAGCTGAAGGACAAGAACGACAAGACCGTGGCCGCGTCCGATTCCTCCACTCCGCTCTCCGGCGTGCGCGTCAAGACCGCACAGACCACTCCGATCGCGCTGGACGGCGTCACCGAAGGTTCCGAATATACGCTCACTGTCATCGGCCGCCAGTCCGGCAAGGCCGTGACCGTTGACTTCCAGGCTCCAGCTGCCAACTCCGCCGACAAGAACAACGGCAAGCCAGGCGTTGGCGCTGCGGGCGCTGACAATGACGGCGTGATCGCTTCCGGCAAGGTTTCCGACAGCGCGCAGGCCGGTCCGTTCGGTGCCGCTCTGCTGGGCAAGACCGGTACCGCGGTACTGGCCGTGGCGATTGCGATCGCCATGCTGGTTGCCGTCGCGATGCTCGTCAAGACCGCGAAGGCCGCCAAGAACGACCGCTGATTGGCTGAATAACCTCCGATAATCCCCAAAACCGCCGCCGCTGAGATGCTCCCCAGCGCCGGCGGTTTTGGGTTTTGCGCAAAGTTGAGTGAGGTGTGCTCAAGAATTTTTGCGATTTTGGGAATAATCGCTTGCGATTCAAAGTTGAGTGGTGTAGGCTCAAGTTTTGGAAAGTTCGAGAGACGGCAAACCGAAACTCGGGCGAAAGAACGAACAGAACAGAAAACGCATAGCGAACCTATCTACAAAGGAGACAAGTTATGGGACGCGCAGTTGGCATCGATCTGGGTACCACCAATTCCTGCATCGCAACTCTTGAAGGTGGCCAGCCCACCGTTATCGTGAACGCCGAAGGCGCTCGCACCACACCGTCGGTCGTGGCTTTCAGCAAGTCCGGCGAAATCCTGGTCGGCGAAGTCGCCAAGCGCCAGGCCGTCACCAACGTCGACCGCACCATCAGCTCCGTCAAGCGCCACATGGGCACCGACTGGACTGTTGAGATCGACGGCAAGAAGTGGACCCCGCAGGAGATTTCCGCCCAGGTCCTGATGAAGCTGAAGCGCGACGCCGAAGCCTACCTTGGCGAACCGGTCACCGACGCCGTGATCACCTGCCCGGCATACTTCAACGACGCCCAGCGTCAGGCCACCAAGGACGCCGGCACCATCGCGGGCCTGAACGTCCTGCGTATCATCAACGAGCCGACCGCAGCCGCACTGGCCTACGGCCTTGAAAAGGGCAAGGAAGACGAGCGCATCCTGGTCTTCGATCTCGGTGGCGGCACCTTCGATGTGTCCCTGCTGGAAATCGGCAAGGACGACGACGGCTTCTCCACCATCCAGGTGCAGGCCACCAACGGCGACAACCACCTGGGCGGCGACGATTGGGACCAGAAGATCATCGACTGGCTCGTCGGCGAAGTCAAGAACAAGTACGGCGTTGACCTGAGCAAGGACAAGATCGCCCTGCAGCGTCTGAAGGAAGCCGCCGAGCAGGCCAAGAAGGAACTGTCCAGCTCCACCAGCACCTCCATCTCCATGCAGTACCTGGCCATGACCCCTGACGGCACCCCGGTGCACCTGGACGAGACCCTGACCCGTGCCCACTTCGAGGAAATGACCTCCGACCTGCTGGGCCGCTGCCGCACCCCGTTCAACAACGTGCTGCGCGACGCTGGCATCAGCGTCTCCGACATCGACCACGTGGTCCTCGTCGGTGGCTCCACCCGTATGCCGGCCGTCAAGGAGCTCGTCAAGGAGCTCACCGGCGGTAAGGAAGCCAACCAGTCCGTGAACCCGGATGAAGTCGTGGCCGTCGGCGCAGCCGTGCAGTCCGGCGTCATCAAGGGCGACCGTAAGGACGTCCTGCTTATCGACGTGACCCCGCTGTCCCTCGGCATCGAAACCAAGGGTGGCATCATGACCAAGCTGATCGAGCGCAACACCGCCATCCCGACGAAGCGTTCCGAAGTCTTCTCCACCGCTGAAGACAACCAGCCGTCCGTGCTCATCCAGGTCTACCAGGGCGAGCGTGAGTTCGCTCGCGACAACAAGCCGCTGGGCACCTTCGAGCTGACCGGCATCGCTCCGGCTCCGCGTGGCGTCCCGCAGATCGAAGTCACCTTCGACATCGACGCCAACGGCATCGTGCACGTGTCCGCCAAGGACAAGGGCACCGGCAAGGAACAGTCCATGACCATCACCGGTGGTTCCGGCCTGCCGAAGGACGAGATCGACCGCATGGTCAAGGAAGCCGAAGCCCACGAGGCCGAGGACAAGAAGCGTAAGGAAGACGCCGAGACCCGCAACCAGGCCGAGTCCTTCGCCTATCAGACCGAGAAGCTCGTCAATGACAACAAGGACAAGCTCTCCGACGATGTGGCCAAGGAAGTCACCGACAAGGTCAACGAGCTCAAGGAAGCCCTGAAGGGTGAGGACATTGAGAAGATCAAGTCCGCCCAGAGCGAGCTGATGACCTCCGCCCAGAAGATCGGCCAGGCCCTCTACGCACAGCAGGGTGCCGCCGACGCCGCCGGTGCGGCCGGCGCTGCTGGCTCCGCTTCCAACGGCTCCGACGACGACGTGGTTGACGCCGAAGTCGTGGACGACGACAAGGACAACAAGTAATCATGTCCGATTTCAACAAGGACGAGTACCTGAACGACCTGCCCGACATGGATGACCTGTCCGGGCAGGCCGCCCCGGCCGCCGATTCCGCCGCTGCCGCCGCTGGCGTAACGCAGGAAGGTGCAGCTCAGCCGGCTGCCGCGCAATCGCAAGAAAATGGCGATTCCGCTGCCGCTGACGGTGCTGACAAGGCAGACGCTGCCGACGGCAAGGCCGACGATACGCTAACCCCCCTTGGTCAGGCCAAGAAGGAAGCCGCCGAATATCTGGAGGCGCTGCAGCGCGAACGCGCGGAGTTCATCAACTTCCGCAACCGCGCGCAGAAGGAGCAGGAACGCTTCCGTCAGCACGGCATCATCGACGTGCTGACCGCCCTGCTGCCGGCCCTCGACGACATCGACCGCATTCGCGAACACAGCGAAATGGACGATTCGTTCAAGGCCGTCGCCAACAAGATCGACAAGGCGTTCGAGAAGTTCGGCGTTGAGAAGTTCGGCGAAAAGGGCGAGGATTTCGACCCGACGAAGCATGACGCGATCCTGCACAAGCCGGATCCGAATGCCGAGAAGGAAACCGTCGACACCGTGGTGGAAGCCGGCTACCGCATCGGCGACCGCGTGATCCGCGCGGCCCGTGTGGTCGTGGCTTCTCCGCAGAACTGATCGCGCATTCGCACAATCCGCGTATCCGCGCGAAACGCATGTGACGAGTAATCGGGCCCCTCTGAAAAACGAGGGGCCTTCGATTACCTGAAACAACGGTTCAACGACAACTGTTTGAAAGTTTGAAAAACTGTACTTTTTACTGCATGAAGACCTCACGAAAGGAGGCACATCATGGCTGAGAATGAATGGCTGAGCAAGGATTTCTATAAGGTCCTCGGTGTCTCCAAAGACGCCACCGACGCCGAAATCACCAAAGCGTACCGCAAGCTGGCGCGCAAATACCATCCCGACCTGAACAAGACGAAGGAAGCGGAGGAGAAGTTCAAGGACATCTCCGAAGCGTACGACGTGCTGAGCAACAAGGAGAATCGTCAGAAATACGATGCGATTCGCCAGTTCGGCATGGGCGGCGCGCGTTTCGCCGGCGGTTCCGGCCAGGGCGGCTTCGACGCGGGCGCGTTCTCCGACATCTTCGGCTCGATGTTCGGCGGCGGCGCAGGCATGGGCGGCAACGGCTCGCGTATCCGCTTCCAGACCAATGGCGGCGGCAATCCGAACCTCAACGACATCTTCTCGATGTTCGGCGGCGGTGCGGGCGGCCCGGGCGCAGGCTCCGCCTACGAACGCTACGGCGCTGACGATTACGAGCAGCCGCAGCCGGAAAACGGCGAGGACCGCAACTCCAAGATTCGTCTGACCTTCCGCCAGGCCGTCAAGGGAGCCACGGTTTCGCTGTCCGCGGACGGCAAGAAGTTCAAGACGCACATCCCCGCCGGCGTGCACGACGGGCAGAAGATCCGTCTCACCGGTAAGGGCAAGCCGGGCCGCAATGGCGGCAAAAACGGCGATCTGTACCTGCATATCACCGTCGCCGAAGACCCGAAATTCACCCTGCGCGGACGTGACATCATCATGCCGCTGCCCATCACCGTCAGCCAAGCCGTGAACGGCGCGAAAGTGACGGCGAAGGACATCGACGGCAACGAAATCACCTTCAAAGTGCCCGCCGGCTCGTCCAGCGGCGCGGAAGTGCGCATCGCAGGCAAGGGCGTGGCCAATCCGCACGAGAACGGCGATTTGGTCGGTCGTGTGGAGATCCGCATTCCGGAGCATCCGAACCTCGTTGCCAAGCATGCCGCGAAGGAATTCGACAAGGCATGCGGTGACTTCGCCGACGAGCTCGCTCGGGAGCGCTGACCGCCATGGCACGCTCATCGCGGACTTCCCAAGCCTCCCAAGCGCGCGCCGCACGGCAGATCAAGCGGCTGTATGAAATGTGCGCCATGGCGATCGTGGCCGGCCGGGCCGACCTGGACGGTGCCGCCGAAGTCGGTTTCGACATCGAGCTGCCCGTCTTCTCGGTCGGTGCGGCCGGCGAGCTCGCCAACGTGCATCCGCAGACGCTGCGCCAGTATGATCGCCTTGGCTTGGTCGTACCGCAACGTACGGAAGGTGGCGCGCGACGCTATTCGCTGCGCGACATCTCCCGCCTCGCGCAAGCGCAGCAACTCAGCCAGGAGGAAGGCATCAACCTGGCTGGAATCACGCGCATCCTCGAACTTGAGGAAGAGAACCGCGAGCTGCGCCGCCAAGTGGAGCGGCTGCGCAAGCCGGCCGGTTCCAGCGTGTTCGCCGCGGACGCGGACGGTGGCATCGTGGAAGTCGAGCGGTCCCAGCGCGCGCGCATGTGGCGCAGGCAGCTGCGAGCCGATGCACGGCAGCTTCCGTCGCGCGAATCCGTACGGGCGGAACGTGCGGAAGAGGGGGACGATATGGGCTCCAGGTCAGTGGTAGTTTGGGGAATTCGCTGACAGCCCATTCGCTGACTTTCCTGAAAAGCGCTGGAAAACCCTAAAAAAATCTAAAAAAACAGCAAAATCGGGCATATATCGCGGGGGTATGCCCGATTTTTGGTATGCAACTACTCATAACGCCGCATCTGTCTCGCAATGATGTCTCTATTGTGAGGAATAATATTACGTATCCGCGTTGAAGTTCGTATTTCTTCCGGCTGGCCCACAGCTTCGATGAAATATGACTGCTTATTTCCGCGAAGAATCGGGGGAGGGCATGCGGTGGATACAGAAAGGTTAGGAGCGTACAGTGCCAAGAGTTGCGTTCACCGCAAAGACCCGCAAATACCTGGGGTCTCTCGATGCTGTGGAATCAGTCACTCAGTATCGAATTTGCTATTCCAAGGAATTCCGTGACGACTGCATGCGCAGGTATGCCGAGGGTGGCTCGCCTGCCGCGATTTTCCGCGAGGCCGGCTTGGATCCGAAGATCATCGGCTACAAGCGCGTCGAGCGTTGCATCGCCCGCTGGAAGGCGGAGAATGCCGAGAAGGCCGCTCAGGAGCAGGAGGCTCAGGAGTAGTCGCACGCAAGTCTTGCGATTCGTCTAAAAGGGGTCTATGACGGATTGCTGCGATTGCGGCCGACCGATTTCGTCGGATGCGTTGTTCGTTGCGGAGGCACTTGGGGGATTTCCAAGTGCCTCCGTTGCTATGGGTTGGTTGCTGCGTTGGCTTGCGCGAATTGGCTTGTGCATGAGTCGGTTTGCGTGAACCGATTGGTGCGAGCCGATTGGTATGAACCGATTGGCGGACCGGCTTGATGGAACCGTCCTGTTTTTTCTGCGCGCTGAAGCGCTTCCGTCGTGCCGCTCTGCTGAAATGGTCGTAGCTGACGAAGAATGTAGCTATCGGAGAACGAAGCGTAACGATTGCGAGGAAACGTAATGACCGAGCTGAACAACGGTATCCAGAACGGCGCCCAGGAAGTTTCGAAGCTGATGCTCAAAGCCGTGTTCTGGGACATGGACGGCACGCTGATCGATTCCGAACCGTATTGGCATGAAGGCGAGCTGAAAATCGCAGCCGACCACGGCGGATACTGGGATGAGGACCTCGCTTGGCAGGGTTCCGGCACGCCGGTTCCGGACGTGGCACGCCGCATGGTGGAGCACGGCTGCAAGCTGTCGATAGAGGAAATCGGCAAAGGCATGATCGATTACGTGGCGCAGAAGGAATTCGAGCGCATTCCGTGGATCGATGGCGTCGAAGACGTGCTGCTGTCGCTGAAGGAGGCGGGCGTGCCGTCGATGCTTGTCACCACATCGCCGCGTCATCTGGCGGAAAACCTGATCGCGCAGGCGCCGGACGGCACGTTCGCCGGTTACGTGTGCGGTGATGACGATGTCGAGAAGAAGCCGTCGCCCGCACCGTATCTTGCGGCGGGCCGCAAGCTTGGCATCGCGCCCGAAGACATGAAGTATTGCATCGCGGTGGAGGATTCCATGTCCGGCCTGCGCTCCGCGGCCGCATCCGGTGCCACCACGCTCGGCCAGACCGGCTTCATGCGCATCGACAATTCCAACGGCCCGCAATTCGCCTCAATCAACGGCTACGACGGCATCACCGCCGCCACGCTCGACGCCTACGTACGTAGCCGCAACGCCTGACGCCTCCGCAATGCGTGTGGTGCGTCTGCACAACCGGCGCGCCACACGACATAATCGCCATTATTAATGTTTAATCGAAGTCGATATCGCCGTCGTTTTGCAGAAATTCCATGAGATTGAGGTGACGTACGCCGTCGCGCTGCAATGGTAGCGGATCCAATGTGAACAGGTATTTCGGATACCCGTCCGCCAATTTGCTGAACGGGCGATATTCGCGTTCCTCGACCTGCGGATCCTGAACGCTCATAGACACTTGGATATAGGCGTACTGGTTGCGCTTTCGGACAATGAAGTCACATTCAAGTTTGCCGATGGTGCCGACGCTGACGTCATAGCCTTTCGACCGCAGATGCGTATATAGCGCGTTCTCCAGTGACGGACCGTAGCTGACTCGCGTATCGGTATTACGGGCGAACCGGATACCGGGATCGGCAAGATAGTATTTTTCCCCGCCCCTGAGCGACTTGCGGGATTTCAGATCGAAGCGAGGACACTTGTAGAGGATTTTGGCGCTTTCCAGCAAACGGACGTAGCTGGCAAGCGTTTCGCGTTTGATGCTGATGCCTTCGCTGTGTTTCAGATACGCGATAATGCCGGAAAGATTCGTGGGCGCTGCGAAATTATTGATGAGATAGTCCTGCACACGGGTGAAAGTATCGCGATTGCGTACTTTTTTGTGGGCGGTGATGTCCTTGTTGAAGATCTGCCCGATGACGTCTTGAATATATGCGGCTTTTGCGTCGGGATCGTCATATTCCAGCGATTTCGGGAACCCGCCGTATGTGAGATAGTCGCGGAAGGCTTGCGATACCGGAATTTCCGGTTTGTTTAGGAAATTCCGCATGCCGAGGTATTCCTGAAAGGAAAGGGTGAACATTTCCAGCTTGATATAGCGGCCGGTAAGTTTCGTGGCAAGCTCTCCGGACAGCAGATAGGAATTTGAGCCAGTGATGAAAATGGAGCAATTACCTTCCTCCCGCCAGCCGTTGATGACGGTTTCGAAGCCTTTCACGTTCTGTACTTCATCGATGAACAGATAACGCAGTCCTGCACCGTAGGCATTCGACATGGCTTGTTCGATGAGTTGATCGAGTTGGTCCGGAGTGGTCACATTACGGTATTCGCGGCGATCGAGGTTGAGGTAGATGAGATTGGTTTCAGGGATTCCCTGCTCAAAGAGCTCGTTGAGAACTGTGATGAGCAGGCTGGATTTGCCGCATCTGCGGATGCCGGTGATTACTTTGATGAGACCGGAATCGTTGTAGAAAGGACGGAGCTTGGCCAAATAGTGCTCTCTGCGATAGGTGCTCATGTGGTGCTCCTTGTGACTTTTTAGATACCGATAATCCCTGAGATGTGGTTTAACGGGGTCAAAATTGCGAAAATTGCAAAAATGACCCCGTTAAAACGCTAGTTTAACGTATTTTTGGGTTTGTGTGGACTGTTTGACGTGGACTATCGTACGGGTTTTGCGAAAAATGCGATTTTAACGGGGTTAAAATCGTAAAAATCGCGAAAATGACCCCGTTAAATGGCTTTTTAGAAGTCGGCATGTATGGCGATTCGGCTGGGTTGCGTTTGCGTGGCCGGTGCGGACGGCGCGGTGCGTGCGTGCGGACGGGCGTATGCACGGTGCGAAGAGCGCTGGAAAGTGCGTATGGGAATCGCAAGAAATGCCGGAAACGGCGGAAAGCAAAAGAAAAAGCCCGCTGCGGTGGAATGAATGCAGCGGGCTTCGTGGAGCTGACGGTAGTCGAAACCGCGACCTCTTCGATGCGAACGAAGCGCTCTACCAACTGAGCTACAGCCCCATGTGCGTCACCTTGTTTAGCAAGACAACTCTCGAAATATTAGTACGGAGTGTGGAAAAATGCAATTCCACACTCCGCGTGTTGTGCTTGCGTTGTATTCGCCGATATTTTTACGACGATTGAACGCTGCTTATTCGGCGTCGGCGGTTTCCGCAGTGTCCTCGGCAGCCGGCTTCTTCTTGCCGAACTTGGCCTTGAGCAGGCCGATGATCGTCGGAATCAGCGACAGCACAAGAATCGCAATAATCACCAATTCGAAATGCTTCTGCACGGCCGGAATACCGCCGAAGAAATAGCCGAGCAGCGTGAACAGTGTGGACCAGCACAGACCGCCGAGCACCGAGAACGGCGTGAAACGGCTCCAGCGCATGCCGGAAATGCCGGAAATGAACGGCATGAACGTGCGGATGAACGGGAAGAAGCGGCCAAGGAACACAGCCAGCGGACCCCACTTCTCAATCATTTTCTCGGTCTTTTCGATGCGTTCCGGAGTCATGGCCTTGACTTTGCCGGATTCGATGATGCGACGTCCGAAGAAGTGGCCGATCCAGTAGTTGCACTGGTCGCCGATGATCGGCGCGCACCAGACCACCGGCAGTAGCGCGAACAGCGGCAGCGCGGACACGCCGGTCTTCGCGTCGGGCGCGGCGAAGAAGCCGGCCGCGAACAGCAGGGAATCGCCCGGCAGGAACGGGAAGAAGACCACACCGGTCTCGATGAAGACGATGAGGAAGATGAAGCCGAGGGTCGGGGCGACGCCCATCGCGATCCAGCTGGCGATCGCGGTACGGGGGTCCTTGATGAGGTTGACGAAGAAATTGATGATATTCATGGGTCTCTCTGTGTGTTTTTGCGCGGTTGCGCGGGGTCGGTTCGTGTGGCTTGCTTTTCCATCGTGCGCAACGAATGTGCCGTTGCGAACCAATCACAGACTACCAACGGGTCTATGCAGTGTGCGCCGCAGTGCGACGACGGGTGGCAAATCTGCACAAATCGTCAATATGTGCCTATGGGCGCGTGCTTGTTGGTGGTGTTCGGCCGGTGGTGCCCGGTGGTTGTTCAATGGTTGTCCGGCAGCTGTCCAGCGTGCTCAGCGGCTGTCCGGTGCGTCCGGCGCGTCCGGCGTCCGCGTGGGGCACGCCGGCGAATCCTGGCCTGAACTCGTTGTATTACGGCGATCGTCAGATGGTGCACGAGTCGCGTCCCATCTGATTTTGGCGATTAGGTGGCGCAAAACGTCGCACGACTTTGATTTTTGGCGGTTATTTTCAAGTCGTGCGACGCCGAATACCCCCTAAGTGCCGTTTTCGCCCGGAAAATGCCAGTTAGGGGGTATTTTACTCGATTAAATGTCGCACGACTTGTTTTTTGGTCCGAAAAGCGAAGTCGTGCGACAAAAAAGACGTGAAAAGACGCGGAAAAAAACGCAGGAATGGCGATTATTCGGCAATCGCGTCGGCTGTGGCAGAGCCGGTCGTGGCAGCGTCGGTATCCGCAAATGTACGACGCATCCACGCGATCGCAAGTTTCGGCCAGACCTGCACACACGGTTCGATGCCGTTGACCCCCTGCCATGCGGTTTCGGCGGTGCCGAGCGACAGGCCGTGGCCGCCGCTGGGGAACAGGTGCGCCTCGACGCTCACGCCGGCCTTCTTGCAGGCGTCGACGAGCATCAGCGTGTTCTCATACGGCACGCAATCGTCCGGAACGGTATGCCAGACGAACACCGGCGGCGTCTTCGCGTCGATATGCTTTTCGATCGAAACCGCGTCGAGCGCTTCCGGATCGGCCTTGCGGTCGCCGAGCAGCGCATCGAAACTGCCGCGGTGGGCGAGCGGGCCGGACGTGACCACAGGGTAGGCGAGCATCAGGCCGTTCGGGCGCACCGCATCCGCGTCGTAACCATGTGCCGCGAGCACGTCGTCGCTGGCGGAAGTCGCAAGATTGGCGGCAAGGTGACCGCCGGCGGAGAAGCCGATCGCCGCGATCGCGTCGGCATCGCAATGCCATTCGTCGGCATGCGTACGAATCCGCCGCATCGCTTCAGCCGCTTCCAGCAACGCGACCGGGAAGATGGACGGTTTCACGGAATAGCGCAGCACGAACGCGTTGAAGCCGGCTGCAAGGAATTGCATGGCGATTGGTTCGGCTTCGCGGTCGGACGTCATTTCGTAGCCGCCGCCGGGAATCACCAGCACGGACGGGCGCTTGCGATTCGGGTCGATTTCGCTGCTGTTGTCAAGGCAGTAGCCGACGAACGTGGCCGTGCTGCCGTCGATTCCGGAAATTTCATCTTCAAAATAACGCATGATTCCATGCTATCGATGGCATGTCCAAAGTCGTGTTGAATCGTCGTCTCACCCCCGTCTGAGAAAATCCGAATCCTACGCAAAGGAAAATCCGAATGTTGCAGAAGGGAAAATCCGAATTCGTGGCAAGTCTAGACTTACCGTTGACGAGACAGCAGCGGTAAGTCAACGGCAAATCGATAACGCGTCAGGCTCCTAGCGTGCGTATCGGAATGACGTAGATGCCGTCTTCGCGTCGGTAGGCGAACTCGCCGACGCCTATCAGAACGGCCAGGAATTCCGGCGCTTTGGCTCGGGCCTGGGGGTTCTTCAACAGTTTGGCTTTCATACGATTCAGATTTTCCGCGGCCTGCTCCACCTTGTCCTGACTGCTTTTGATTTCGATACCTGCCCAACGCCCATCCGCAAGTTCGATGATCGCGTCGCATTCAAGGCCGGAATCGTCGTGATAGTAACGTACCGGCTCCATGCCGATATCCGGCAGCGCGCGGGCGTATACCAGCAAATCGCGCATGCACAGGTTTTCAAACAACAGTCCGAAAGTCTGCCAGTCGTTGAGCAGTGCGTGTGGATTGATGCCAAGCAGTGCGGCCGCGATGGAAGGATCGGCGAAGTATCGGCGCGGTTTGGTCAGCATGCGTTTCGGTGAACGGTGTGGCGGCACCCAGCCGGGGATGTCGTCGATGACGAACATATCGGTGAACATTGCCACGTATTTGGAAACCTTGCTTGCGGAAATGAAATCGTCAAGGTGTTCCTCGGTGCCGTACATGTCTTTGCGCAACGTTTCGAATGTTACGGATTGACTGACGTTGCGGGCTAGCGAATTGAGCAGACGTCTGGCGATTTCCGGATCGTACCCCTGTTTCGGAACCCCTTCCGTCAATGTGAGGCGGATATATTCGCGAATAAGGATCTGCGCGTCCTCTGTCGGCATGTTTTGCGCTTCAGGCCAACCGCCACGGCAAGTGATGTCGAACAGTTTCAGGGTGTCGTTGTCCGCTTTCGACGGTTCGAATCTGCCTTCGAACAATCCGGCAAGACTGACTGCCCCGGTTGAGTCCCCACTTTCGCACAGGCTCATCGGGTTCATGCGGATGCGTCCGATTCGCCCAGCTCCGGTATGCTGCGGGCGGGTGTCCTTTTGTGGAGTGGAAGAGCCGGTGAGCAGCCACTGGCCTTTGCTGCCGGGCTCATCGTCGACCTTATGGCGAATTTCGTCCCAGATTGCTGGTGCGATCGCCCACTCGTCAATGACGTGCGGGCGATCGCCGAGCAGCATAAGCGATGGGTCTGCCTGTGCCATGGGCAGGTTGTTGTCGCGGTCGACGTAGGTGATGCTGTTTGCGTGCGCGCGTGCGGCCCATGTTTTGCCGCACCATTTGGTTCCTGCGATTTCGACGGCTCCGAAAATGCGCATGTACCGTTCGATTTGCTTATCCACGATACGTGGGCGATAGCCGTTCGGCTTGACGTTCTGCTGTGCCATATGTGTTCCGTTTCCGTATCGTTTGTAGGGTTTATCCGGCGTTCTAGAAAATCCGAATCCTAGGCAGTGGAAAATCCGAATTTCGTTTCGATGATAATCCGAATTATATGCGATGGAAAATCCGAATGTGCGACGAGTGAAAATCCGAATGTTGCGGGAGGGAAAATCCGAATATCTGGTGGATGCGTTTTTGGTTTTCTGACGGATGCGTCGTATCTGTAGAAATGAACCGACGCACGTTTTTGCCGGTGTCGGGTTAAATGCTGTTGAGGTCGTTGCTGGCGTATTGGATGTGCTGAGATTCGATGAGGGGTTTCAAAAAAGCTCGGCGTGGCGTTTTCTGCTTCCTGGCTATCGCTATGCGGGGTGGGGGTAATCCCCATCTGCGAACCTTGCCCGGTATGATCGGTTTTGCGGTTACACTGTGTGTTGAATGTGCTCGTTAGAACGCTTGCATAGGGGTTTAGATATGGCTGGAATCAAAGACGTCGCGGAAAAGTCCGGAGTGTCCATCAGCACGGTTTCCTATGTGATGAGCGGCAAGCGCTCCGTGAGGGACGATACTAAGCGCAAGGTGATCGAGGCCGCGAGGTCGCTTGGATATCGTCCGAAGCATGTAGAGCATATGGACCAGTCGATAGCTGCCTTGCTGGGCGTGGGCGATGGCGCTTTGCCTGGCATGCCGAGCGGGCGTCCTCGGACTAAGGTTTTGGCGCTGAGCTCGCCTGTGCATGAATATACGGATTACACGAATTACGCGGCATTTTTCTTCGCTCTCGCTACGCGGGCTAAGCGTTATGGGTATGACATTCTTTTACTGATGCACGAATACGGTGACCGGGAATTGGTAAGGGTCACGCGCAATGGCATGGTGGACGGCATCATGCTGCTGGATGTATTGATGGAAGATTCGCGTGCCGATCTTGCTTCAACGTTGGATGTGCCCGTGGTTTCCGTCGGTTACCCCGCGAATACCGGGGCGGTGTATTCCGTCGATTTGGATTTCGAGCGGATGGGCCGTGAAGCGATAAGCCGGATTGCCGATTTGGGCCATAAGCATGTGGTGATTGTCGGGACGAGTGACGTCGCGTATGAGGATGGTTCGAATTATTTGATTCGCTTTCGCGATGCTGTGACGAAATATGGCCTTGATCTCGGTGTCAAAACCGATTTCGTGGCCTCGACTGGTTATGGAATGGCGGACGTGCGGTTGATGCTTGATTCGGTCTTCGCCAGTGCTCCACAGACCACTGCGATTATTTGTCAGACCAACGCCACGCATGTGAACAACCTGTTGTTTGCGTTGCAGGAACGTGGATTGAGTGTGCCTGGCGATATTTCAGTGATGGCCGCTTGCACGCAGGGCATGCAGCAGCTTCCTCAAGGGGTTGATGAGATGCCTATGAATCCGCATGCCGTCTGCTCTCGAGGGGTTGACATCATGATGGAGATACTGAGTGGGCAGCGGCATGATGTCGGCGCGGTGGAGCTGTTGCCCGGCAAGTATTGCGCTCGTGGCACGGTCGGCCCCTGCCGTCCGCGGTAGCTTATTATTTCGATTGTTTTTGCGGTCTTTTATCCTTTCTTCTATTCATGATGTGCGGTTATGTACCGTGTTGCCTTATTTTCGGTGATTTTCTGATTAAGTGATTCAATGAACTTATTTATCGAAATAAATCGAAATAAGTTGAAATACGCTTCGGGAAAACATATCATTGTAATCAATGAGATTCCGATTCGTCTCGGATTTCATTTCAGTAATGGAGCTGAAAAAGGAGAATGCAATGAAGTCAACCCGTAGAATCGTTGCGGCTGGTCTGGCTGTGGCGACCATGTTCGGTACCCTTGGCTTGGCCGGATGCGGCAGCAACAGCGGTAGCGAGCAGGAATCAAATCCGAAGACCATCAAAATCTGGCATTACGAGGAAGACAACGGTGCACAAGGCAAGGCGTGGGCCAAAGCCATGGAAATCTTCGAGAAGAAGACCGGAGTCAAGGTCGAGTTTGAGAAGAAATCCTTCGAGCAAATTCGTCAGAACGCTGCTCAGATTCTGAATTCCGATGAAGCGCCGGATGTTATGGAATACAACAAGGGCAACGCCACTGCTGGTCTGCTCGCTAGCCAGGGACTGCTCAGCAACCTGAACGATTACGTGAAGAAGTACAACTGGGACAAGAAGGTCTCAGGTTCTTTGGCCGCTACCGGTAAGTACAACGACAAAGGCGTTATGGGATCCGGTGACTGGTACGGCATCACGAACTACGGCGAAGATGTCGTGATGTACTACAACAAAGACATGTTTGACAAGTACGGCATCGAAATCCCGAAAACTCGATGATCTCGAAGCTGCAATGCAGAAGTTCGTGGATAACGGTGTGACCCCGCTTTCCGAAGGTGTCGCGGAATATCCGCTGCAGCATCTGTGGTGGCAGCTGGTCTTGTCTAAGGCGAATGACAAGTTCATCAAGAACTACGAGATGTACGATGGCGACGTCGATTGGCAGGGCGAGGCAACTACCTACGCCACTAAGACCATCAAGGACTGGGTGTCCAAGGGCTATATTTCCAAGGACTGCACCGGTACCAAGGCTGAGGATGCCGGACAAGGCTTCATGAACGGTACCTATCCGATGTTCTTCTCTGGCACTTGGTGGTTCGGTCGTTTCCAGAGCGATATGAAGAATGCCAATTGGACGTTCTCCACCTTCCCGGATACCGATAAGGTGGTCGGCTCTTCCGGCAACATTTGGGTCATTCCAGAGAACTCCAAGAAGAAGGACCTTGCCGCGCAATTCATCGACATCACTTTGAGCGATGAAGTTCAGGACCTCATGGGCAACTCTGGTGGTCTGCCGATTGCGGCTGATCCTGACAAGATCACTGACGAAAAGACGAAGGAGCTTATCACTTCTTTCAACGGCGTGCTTGAAAAGAATGCCCTTGGCTTCTACCCGGATTGGCCGACGTCCACCTTCTACGATGAGCTGAATTCTTCCCTGCAGGAACTGGTCAATGGTACTTCCGGTGTGAAGGACGTGCTCAATCAGATGAAGGATAACTACGACAAGGGCGTGGAGGCCGCTGGCGTCAAGTCCTGAGTCTGAACCTAACGGTTCAACATCTCAATCACCATTGCCATGGCGTCGTTGAGAACGTGGCGGCGCCATGGCCCTTATATCAACACTTCTGCCGTCAGTAACGGGCACCGTGGCCAGGAACGGCGGCAATCTAAGTTGTTCGACTCAACCGCATTGCGGAGCATCTTAGTCTCAGATGAAGATCGATGCGAATCATGGGAAGTGGCATACTAATGAACACTCACGTTAATAAAAATCAGGCACACGGCCAGCAGCCAACTGCCAGAGAAAAAGGGATGTCGAGGATTCCTGGCAATCCGTCCAATCGATTTTGGCTGTATCTGCTTCCGGGCTTCCTGATGCTGCTATGGATCATTATTGTTCCGGCTGTCTGGAACATTTATCTCAGCTTCACCAACTACCGAGGCATCAAACCGCCGCAGTTCGCCGGTCTGACCAATTGGGTGAGGCTGATGAAGGACACCACTTTCTGGGTGTCGTTCTGTAACTCGATTTGGATGATCATCGCCATGGTGGTCGTTCCTATCCTGCTCGGTCTTATCCTCTCATCGCTGGTATTCGACGTAGTGCAGAAGAAGTTCGGGCCGAAAGTGGCTTCTACCATGCGAGCTGTCTACTATTTCCCGCAGCTGCTCCCAATCGCTGTCGCCTCCTTGGTCATGGGATGGATTTTCCGTCCGCAGAATGGTGCGTTGAACGCGTTGCTGAAAGCTGTGGGATTAGGGTCTCTCCAGCATGACTGGCTTGGTAAGCCGGATACTGCCTTGATTTTCCTGATGCTCATCATGATTTGGATTCAGGTTGGCTATCCGTTGGTCATCTTCATGTCGGGTTTGCAGCGAGTTGATCCGGAACTCTACGAAGCTGCAAGCCTTGACGGAGCGAACTGGTGGCAGCGCTTCCTTGCGATCACCCTGCCGGCCATCAAGCCTGAGATCTTCGTGGTGGCATTGACCTGCACCATCGCTGCTCTTAAGGTGTTCGGCCCGGTCTACATGCTGACCAAAGGCGGTCCTGGTACCAGCACCATCGTGCCGTCGTACTACTCCTACGTGCAGTTCTTCCAGTCTCAGCAAGTTGGCTATGGCGCAACAATCGCCACTGCGCTGACCGTTGTCATTATCGTCGTAGCAGTTATCTTCACGAACCTTCAGGAGAAGGTCGCGAAGGAAGATGAGGAGTAGAGCCATGACTTCCGCAACCAATATTCCCGTGCATGTTAAGAAAAACCGCACTGCAGGCGATTGGGCGATTCTCATTCTGCTCATCGTCGGCGGTCTGGTCATGTTGTTCCCGTTTATCGTGCTGTTGCTCAACGCATTCAAAACGACGGCTGACTACAACTCATCGGGGCCGCTGTCATGGCCGAAGGAGTTCAGCACCGTCGGTCTGATGAAGTTCTGGAACCGTGTCAACTATCCCGAAAAGCTGTGGAACAGCATTTGGACTTCAGGCCTCGTGGCCATCCTCGCCGTGGTGCTGTCCATGTTCAACGCATTTGCGCTCGGTATCGGACGAGTCAAGGGCCGTCGTTGGATAGTCCTGCTTATCATGCTCGCCAACATGCTGCCGCAGGAAGCCATGCTGTACCCGCTGTACATCATGTTCAAGAAGATCGGCCTGTACAATTCGCCATGGGCAATCGTCATCATCTTCACCGTCATCCAGAGTGCTTTCGGTACCTATCTCTTGTCATCGGTATACGGCACATTCCCGAAATCCATACTGGAAGCGGCGACTATCGACGGCGCAAGTCGTTGGACCATCTTCCGTAAGATAGTGTTCCCGATTTCCAAGCCGACGCTGAGCGTCATGCTCGTGTTCTTCTTCATCTGGACATGGAACGAGTATATGATCCCGATGGCCTTCCTTATTGATAATTCGACGCAGACCATCCCGATTGCGGTCAGCTCGTTGACCGGTGACCGTCTCATGGATGTGACGACCACTGCTGCCGCATCGTTGATCAGTATCGTGCCAACGCTTATCTTCTATTTGATCTTCCAGCGCACGCTGTCCCGTGGTATTACCGCTGGTGCTGTCAAGTAGTTGAATGGCATGTAAATGCTCCGGTGATTCCTGTTCTCTTCTTTCCCCGGAGCTTATATATAGAAAGTTCTATTTTCACTAATGTAGTGAGCCAATATCCTTAAGGAGCAACAATGAAGTTCACCAATGGTTACTGGATGATTCGTGATGGCGTTAGCGCACTGTACGCACGTGAGGCGTATGAGTTGGGAATCGGTGAAGACGGGGAAAGCCTGAATATCCTGGCACCGACAACGGTGATTCGAGGACGTTACGATACGTTGAATCTACCTACGTTCGACATTGATGTGACCTCGCCTGCGGAAGGTGTGATTCGCGTCAGGGCTGGGCACTGGCAGGGGGCTACTGACTATCCGGGATTTCCTCTGAACGCTGACGAGCCAGGTGGTCGCGGATATGTGCACGCAACCGCGGAAGGCAACGGCGATGGCGAAGTGGGCGAGAATGGTGCCACCGTGTCCCTGACCACTGGCGGTTTGACTGCGAAAGTGGTCAAGGGCGCTCCATGGAATCTGACGTTCCTCGGAGAAGATGGCAAAGTGCTTACCGAATCGACGGGAAAGTCGCTTGGCTGTTTCAATCTGAACAAGCTTTCCAATGTGACGGCACAGCCGGTAGGTGAGTTTGGCGTGACCATGGACGGCTCTGCCTATGACGAATCGGATGTGTTCACCGGAGTCCAATTGCATCTCAGCGTTGGCGAGAATGTGTACGGCTTCGGCGAACGATTCGGCGCGTATGTAAAGAACGGCCAGACCATCGATATCTGGAATGAGGACGGCGGTACCGCTTCCGAGCAGGGCTATAAGGACATTCCGTTCTACATGACATCCAACGGATACGGTGTGCTGGTGAACAACCGTGGGCACGTCTCCTTCGAAGTGGGATCGGAAAACACTGAGGCCGTGCAATTCTCGGTGCCGGGGGAGACCATCGATTTCTGTGTGATCTACGGTCCGACGCCGAAGCAGATTCTTGACCGCTATACCAAGCTGGTCGGCCGCCCGGCCAACGTGCCCGCCTGGAGCTATGGACTGTGGCTCACCACTTCGTTCACTACCAAGTATGACGAGAAGACCATCAACTCCTTCATCGATGGCATGGCCGAACGCGATATTCCTTTGAGCGCATTCCACTACGACTGCTACTGGATGCGTGAATTCCATTGGACCGATTTCGAATGGGACAAGCGTTTCTTCGGAGATATCGAATCCACACTCAAGCGTTTGCACGAGGATAAGGGTCTGCATATCTGCGCATGGATTAATCCGTACATCGGCCAGCGTGGTTCCATGTTCAAGGAAGGCAAGGAGAAAGGCTACCTTGTCAAGAAGGCCAATGGCGAAATCTGGCAGACCGATTTTTGGCAGGCGGGCATGGGGCTGGTGGATTTCACCAACCCTGAAGCACGTGAATGGTTCAAGAACAAGGTCAAGAAGCTGCTGAACCAAGGTGTAGACGCGATCAAGACCGATTTCGGCGAGCGCATTCCACGAGATGTGGTCTGGTATGACGGTTCTCCTAAGCTCTCCATGCACAATTGGTACACGCAGTTGTACAACCAGGCCGTCTTTGAAGCCATCGAAGAGACCTACGGCAAGGGCAAGGCTTGTCTGTACGCCCGTTCCGCAACCGTCGGCGGACAGCAGCAGCCAGTGCACTGGGGCGGTGATTGCGAGTCGACCTTCAACGGCATGGCCCAGACGCTACGTGCGGGATTGTCGATTACCAGCTCCGGTTTCGGCTTCTGGAGCCATGACATTGGTGGTTTCGAAGGTGCCTATCCGGATCCTGCGGTCTACAAGCGTTGGGTGGCTTTCGGACTGCTTGGTTCCCACTCGCGTATGCATGGTTCCACCGTGTATCGCGTGCCATGGCTGTTCGATGAGGAAGACGAGAAGAATGGTGTGGTCAACGCACCGGGGCAAACCGCCGTCGATGTGGCCCGCACTTTCACCAAGCTCAAGCTTTCCTTGATGCCGTATCTGTATCAGGTGGGTCTGCAGCCGCATCTGCACGGAACCCCAGTGATGCGCTCGATGTTCGTCGAATTCCCGGATGACCCGACGTGCCGCACGCTTGACCGTCAGTATATGTTCGGTCCGGATCTGCTCGTGGCACCGGTGTTCACATATTCTGGAGATGTGGAATACTATCTGCCGGCCGGCACGTGGACCAACTGGTTCACCGGTGAAAAGGTGGTCTCTGAACATGGTGTATGGCGCAATGAACGCCATGGGTTCGACACCATCCCGTTGTGGGTGCGTGATGGCAGTGTGCTGGTCACCAAGCCTGGTGCCGAGACTCCTGAATATGAGTATGGTAAGGACGCATTGGTTTCCGTGTTCCTGAACGATGGTGATGACGCCAAGGCCGTGGTGACCGAGATGGACGGTTCTACCGTTGTGTTCTCCGCCAGAAAGACCGATGCCGGTGTGGAGGTTTCCAGTTCCGATGGTCGCGGGTTCACCGCTCGTTTGGGATTTGGCGAAGCTGTGACCGCTCCGGAAGGCAAGGTGCTGCTATAGCGGTAGATTCCCGTTCTTTCGAGTGGGGGTGAAAGGCTGCGTCAAACGCTGGTTTATGCGTTTGACGCAGCCTTTTCATTGCTCTAAATTTAGATTTTTTGTTGTGGAGAATGTGGCGGTTCTTTGATTGGTTGGTTGCGAAAGACGGAGAAATGGCGGGGGCTGATGGTTTGGGGACGCTGTGGGCGATACTGGAAATATGGAGAACTTGAGCGAACAGACTGATGCCGAGAAGGCTGGTAACGCCGTGAAACAAACCGTGAAAACAAATATTGGTCAGATTGCCGAAATCGGCGAGAACGCGGAAAATGCCGAGGAAACCGCGCAAGCCACGGAACGTGCCGAATTCGGGCCCGACGGACTGGTCGCCGACGTCAACATTCCGCGCGGAACGGTCGTGCTCGCCGCCACGCCGATCGGCAACACCGGAGACGCGTCCGCCCGCCTGATCGCCCTCATGGAAGGCGCCGACATCGTGGCAGCCGAGGATACGCGCCGCCTATACGCGCTCGCGAACCGCCTCGGCATCCGCGTGCCCGGCCGCGTCATCGCCTACCACGACCACAACGAACGCGACAAGGCCGACGGCCTGCTCGACCAGGTCGAACAAGGCGCCACCGTGCTCGTCGTATCCGACGCGGGCATGCCCACCATCAACGATCCGGGACTGGCGATCGTCCGCCGCGCCATCGAACGCGGCCTGCCCGTCACCTGCGCTCCCGGCCCGTCCGCCGTGCTCGACGCGCTGTGCCTGTCCGGCCTGCCGACCGACCGCTTCTGCTACGAAGGCTTCCTGCCGCGCAAGCACAGCGAACGTGTGCAGCACCTGCGCGCGCTCAAATCGGAACGTCGCACCATCGTCTTCTACGAAACCCTGCACCGCATCGACGAATCCATGGCCGACCTGCTTGACGTGCTCGGACCGAATCGCAAAATGGCGTTGTGCCGCGAGCTGACCAAGGATTACGAGCAGATTCGTCGCGGAACCATCGCCGAAATCCGCCAAAGCGTCGTCGACGATCCGCCGCGTGGCGAAATGGTGCTCGTCATCGCCGGCGCTTCCGAGGAGGAGGCCGACGCTGCCGCGCCTGCAACGCTGTCCATCGAGGATCTGGCGGTGCTGTCAGTCGACCGCGCGCAGGAAGACAACCTGCGTATCAAGGACGCGATTTCACAGGTTGTCGCCGAACATCCGCTGTCTGACGGCTCGCTCGCCAATCGCAAGCAGGTCTACAATGCCGTGCTTGCGATGAAGGGCTGATCGCTTCCGGAACCGTTCATTTCCAACGATTTCAGCAATATCCGCAGCGCTTCGGGCACACCCGGCCCGCCGACCTGCGCAAGATATTCCAGCATTGCAGGCGTCGCCGAAGGATTGGCGACCAGCCACTTGCGCAATCGCGGCGCATATTCCGCGATATGCCACAGCACATCTTGCGCGGTGTCGGCGCTGCACGCCACCAACGGCGTCAATTCGATCGGCGGCGCAGGCGGTTCGACCAATGCCCGCTGCCGCGCGTGCGGCTGATATTTCGGCGGCGCGCGACGTCGTTCGTGGCGTTTGCCGTGGTGTCCATGCTGTTCATGTCGTTGCCCATGACGTTTGCTACGTTTCGCGCGCTCTTCATATCTCTTGCTTGCCGTGCGCCGCGACTGTGCAGACGCTTGCCGTGTCTGTCCCGTCTGTCTCGTCTGCCGTGGTTTTTCCGACGGCCGTTGCGATTCACGCATATCCGTCACTGCTTTCCGTCAATCGTCCGGAAAAACTGGCGTGCCCGTGGCGCGTTGCGAATATGGGTGGCCTCCTGCATGACCTGCAGGCAATCGTCGGGGCGGAACCGGAATTCCTGCATGAGCATGCATACGATTTCCGTGACCGGCGACTGCGTTTCCGGCGTGCAGTTCATGGCAAGGTCGCATGCGGTGCGTGTGGGCGTGGTGACGGTGATCGGGCCGACGTCGGTGACATGTTCGTCGGGCGCCTGTCGGTTGAAAACGCTGACTTTGCGACCGTACCTCGCCGTTCGGTAATGCGCTTTTGAAATGATGTCGATCGTGTTGGGAAACATGCCACCCAACCACACCCACGCAGCGGTGCCGGCGCACGCCACGGAACGGCTCGGCATCAGCGTTGAGATGATGCTGGCGCGGCCGTACAGCGTGCGCGAATCGTGATACGAGTAGGCGTTGTCGTTGTCAAGTTTGCATACCACGCCTAGGGAATGCAAACGATTCAAACAAATGGGGCCGGGCAGGTCGGCGTCGCCCAAAAGGGGAGGGGAGGTATCCATGCGGGGTACCGTAGCTGATACGGAAAGCGGCGTGCCACCGGCTTCGCGAAAAAAGTGGATAAGTGGACGATGATTGTTGCGTAATACAACAATGTGGATAACCTTGTGGACTACCGTAGCCTGATGCAGGCCGGTCTGCGAGAACGTCATCGACCCCATCCGCCCGTCTTCCGCCAATCGGAATGCGCCGAAAACACGGGATATGGCGCTTTGTATAATCGGGCACCATGAGTCATATTTTGGTGAATGTTGCATGGCCGTATGCCAACGGCCCCCGTCATATCGGCCACGTCGCCGGCTTCGGCGTGCCGTCCGACGTGTACGCGCGCTACGAGCGCATGAAGGGCAATGACGTGCTGATGGTGTCCGGCACTGACGAGCACGGCACCCCAATCCTGGTGGAAGCCGACAAGGAAGGCGTGAGCGCGCAGGAGCTCGCCAACCGCTACAACCGCGTGATCGCCAAGGACCTATGCGATCTCGGCCTGAGCTACGATCTGTTCACCCGCACCACCACCGGCAATCACGAAAAGGTCGTGCAGGAACTGTTCAAACAGTGCCTCGAAAACGGCTACATCTACAAGGGCACCCAGAAAGTCGCCATCTCCCCGTCCACCGGACGCACCCTGCCGGACCGCTACATCGAAGGCACCTGCCCGATCTGCGGCGCCGACGGAGCCCGTGGCGACCAGTGCGACGCCTGCGGCAACGAACTCGACCCGGACGAGCTGCTCAACCCCGTATCCAAGATCAACGGCGAAACCCCGCGCTTCGAGGAAACCGAACACTTCTTCCTCGACCTGCCGGCGCTCGCCGAAGCCAATCTCGCGTGGCTCAAGACCCGCGAAGGCTGGCGCACCAACGTCATCAACTTCTCCATCGGCCTGTTCAAGGAAGTCAAGCCGCGCGCCATCACGCGTGACATCGACTGGGGCATTCCGGTGCCGGTCAAGGGCTGGATCGACAACCCGAACAAGAAGCTGTACGTGTGGTTCGACGCTGTGATCGGCTACTTGTCCGCATCCATCGAATGGGCCCGCCGCAAGGGCGACCCGGAGGCATGGCGCGCATGGTGGAACGATCCGACCACCCCGGGCTACTACTTCATGGGCAAGGACAACATCACGTTCCACTCCCAGATCTGGCCGTCCGAAATGCTGGCCTACAACGGCCAGGGCTCCAAGGGCGGCGAAACCGGCAAGCTCGGTCCGCTGAACATGCCGGAGCAGGTCGTGGCCTCCGAGTTCATGACCATGGAAGGCAAGAAGTTCTCGTCCTCCCGCGGCATCGTCATCTACGTGAAGGACATCCTCGCCCGTTACCCCGTGGACGCCGTGCGTTACTACATCTCCGTGGCCGGACCGGAAAGCTCCGATTCCGACTTCACTTGGGCCGAGTTCGTGCGCCACAACAATGAGGAGCTCGCCGCATCCTGGGGCAACCTGGTGAACCGCGTGGCCAACCTCATCAACAAGAACTTCGGCGAGATTCCGGCGTTCGACGAGGCTTCCGCCACCGACGAGGACCGTGCGCTGCTGGCCGAAACCAAGGCCGCGTTCGAAACCGTCGGCGGACTCATCGAGAATCACCGCCAGAAGAACGCGCTGTCCGAAGCGATGCGCGTGGTCGGCGACATCAACAAGTACATCTCCGCCACCGAACCGTGGAAGATCAAGGACAATCCGGCCCGCCTCGGCACCGTGCTGCACACCGCCGCCCAGGCCGTGTCCGACGCCAACCACCTGCTGGCCCCGTTCCTGCCGCACTCCGCACAGAAGGTGTGGGAGGCCCTCGGCGGAACCGGCGTCTTCTCGCCGCTGCCTCATCTGGAAGAGGTTGAGGATCTCGACAAGCCGGGCTTCACGTACCCGATCATCACGGGCGACTACAAGCTGGGCGAAACCGTGCATCCGTGGGCTTCCGAGCCGATCGTGGCCGGCACCTCGGTGCCGAAGCCGCACCCGATCTTCGCGAAGATTCCGCCGGAGGCCGTCGAAGAGGAGCTCGCCCGCTTCGATACCGAGCTGAAGGCCCGCCGCGAAGCCGAGGCCGCCCGTCTCGCCGCTGAAAAGGCCAAGCTCGAAGGCTGATTTCAACACGCAACCCCCTACATGTGTCACGATTTGAAAATTACAGCACTTTTTCAAATCGTGACATATCGCGTGGCTTTTGAATCGCCATTCTTCTGCTTTCCTATGCCTTCCGGCACATTCGCGCACTTTCCTGCAAAAATCGCTTGCCATTCATCTGCCATTTAACGCGACCGCCATTTACAATGAGAGCGGAGACGTGCAAGGCTGCAGGAAGGGGCGCTTTATGCTGGATATCAAACGCGTACTGAAGGCCGCTCCTACGAAAATGCGTTCCCGTGAGCCGCTGCAGCAGTTGTGGACACCGTGGGGTGAACGAATCGACCATGAATGGCTGTCCGCGCGCGCCGGCAACAAGGCGTTCAATCCCGCCGAGGAAGGCGAACGCACGCTGGACGAGGGTCGTACCCCCATACTCGGCGAGCACCCGCGCCCGACCATGGTACGCGACAACTGCACCATGCTCAATGGCTGGTGGGATTACGCGATCGCGTCCATTCCGGAAGATGAGACCGCGCCGAAATGGCGCAAAACGGCGGCGATGCTGACCCGCGACGAAGCGGTCCGCGCAGTCAAGGAAACCGCCATTCCGCAAACGTTCGACGGCAAGATCCTCGTACCGTTCTCGCCGGAATCCGCGCTGTCCGGCGTGCACCAGACCATTTACCCCGACAACCTGCTGTGGTACCGCACCGTCGTGCATCCCGTCACGCTCGGCGGAGAGGAAACGGTCCGGCAGATCGGCGACGCGAATCGCCTCATCCTGCATTTCGAAGCGGTCGATTATGTCTGCGCCTGCTATGTCAACGGCCAGCTCGCGGGCACGCACGTCGGCGGCTACCTGCCGTTCGACGTCGATATTTCGGCATTTATCGACCCTGATGACGCGTTTGAAATCGCGCTGTGCGTCTACGATCCGAACGATTCGGGCACGCAGTTGCGCGGCAAGCAGAAAATCGAGCGCGAAGGCATCTGGTACACCGCGCAAAGCGGCATTTGGCAAAGCGTCTGGCTGGAAATCGTGCCGGAAGCCTACCTGCGCACGCTGACACTCAAGGGGGCATCCGACGGCAAGTTGTTCGTCCGTGCGGAAATCGGCGGCGACAAGCCGAACGCGAAACTGCACATCGTCGTCACCGACCCTGCGGACGGCACGGTGGTGGCGGATGAGACGCTGCCGGCGGGCGTGCGCAAGGTGCGTGCGGAAATCGCAACAGCTGCCGAACATCTGTGGTCGCCGGCCGATCCGTATCTGTATGACGTGCGGGCCGAATTGCGGTACGGGTCGGCGAAACCCGCGGAAACGGCGGGTGATGCGGCGGTCGCGCAATCGCAGCCGATGGATGTCGTAAGTTCCTACTGCGCGTTCCGTTCCGTCGAAATCAAACCGGATACGAAGGGGGTGGCGCGCTTCCATCTCAACGGCAAGCCGCTCTTCGTCAAAGGCGTGCTCGACCAAGGCTACTGGCCGGACGGCCTCATGACCGCGCCCGACGACGAGGCGCTGACGCATGACATCACGGCCATGAAAAACGCCGGCTTCAACATGCTGCGCAAGCACATCAAAATCGAGTCGGCCCGCTGGTACTACCATTGCGACCGCCTCGGCATGCTCGTCTGGCAGGACGCGGTGTCCGGCGGCGGCACGGACGGCGAATACAATGCGTGGACCACGAATCGCAAGCCGACGCTCATCCGCTCCACATGGAACAAATTCCGCGACGACACCGCCAAACATTTCACGGCGCTCGGCGCGGACGACCCGATCTACCGGCGCGACTGGTCGCGTACGTGCGACGCGATGGTGCACATGCTCGGCGGGCACCCCTCCATCGTGACGTGGACGCTGTTCAACGAAGGCTGGGGCCAATTCGACGCGTGCGATGCAGCCGAACGCATCCACGCGCTCGATCCGACCCGTCCGATCGACGCGACGAGCGGCTGGTACGACCAGCATTGCGGCGACTTCCATAGCGTGCACAACTATTTCCGGCCGCTGGAAATCTACCCGGACAAGGGTCCGTTGCGCGGATACGTGGCCGAATTCGAGAAGAAGCACCGCCGTCGCCGCAGGGCCGCGCATTACGTGGTGCTGCCGGTCGCACGGCACGGCGTACGCGCGTTCGTGATTTCGGAATTCGGCGGATTGGCGCAGCTCGTACCGGAGCATGCGGCGGTGTCGCGCGCCTACGGTTACGGTGAATACGATTCGATCGACGATTGGCGGGCCGCCGTGCGTTCCGTGCTCGCCTCCGCGGCCGCACTGGAATCGCGCGGACTTGCGGGATACGTGTATACGCAGGTTTCCGACGTGGAGGAGGAGCTCAACGGCCTGCTGACCTACGATCGCCGCGTCGACAAATTCGCCGAGTGAGATGCGCGATTGCGTGTGAGTGCACGGCGTCGTTGAGCGGCGGTGTTGTATAGCGGCGTTTCATGACGGTGTCGGCAGATGCCGTGCAATCGTCTGTTGCCGCGCTGAACAAGCTGCAGGAAGGCCGTTGGGGCGATATTCAGTGGGATAAACCCCCGAATTCGCACCGTCGTGACATTTCCACTACGAAATTCTCAGGGAATTGACAGGAACACACATCGTTCCTCCAAGGGTCGGGCGGTTATATAGAACATGTCAACGGTTACGGCTGTTGGCGAGGTTCTTTCAAGAATCCCATAACTGAACCCTTCTTCTCTCTTCTCTCTCAGCCGGCGGCCTTCTCTCCGCCGGCTTTCTTTTTGCCGGCTTGCTTGTGGATGGTTTGACGGCTTGATTCGGTCCGCTTGCTCGTGGATATCCGAGGAGGCTCTCCGCACGAGGGAAAAGCATGTGCCGCTGGCCTGTGCTTCACGCTTTCCTGCACTGAAAAATAACCGGTAAACGTTTTCTAAAAAATCGGAGTGTCGCATGTCGCCATGACCTACACTTGAATGCAATATACGCAGCATACAAGCGCGGCAGGGTTGCTACTCAATGCGAGGCAAGACCTGGAACGACGTCACTATACGTCGTTCCAGGTCTTTTTTGTTTGCTGCGATTGCTGCATCTCATATCGATGAGGATCGATGGGAATGGAAGGTGGAATCATGACTGCGGTGCAGACGTCCAATCCAGTACACGACGCCGAAGGTGCGGTGGAAGCCGGCATCCATGAGGTCGGCGCGACGATCGACGCCGTCGAGCGGGAGGTGGGGCGTGGCGTTTCCACACGTTTCCCGCTCAACAGCGCGTTCATCTTCACGTTCGGCGCGCTGGGAGGCATGCTGTTCGGCTTCGACACCGGCATCATCTCCGGAGCCTCGCCTCTCATCGAATCCGATTTCGGCCTGTCCGTGGCCCAGACCGGGTTCATCACATCATCCGTGTTGATCGGTTCCTGCGCGGGAGCCCTGTCCATCGGCGCGCTGTCCGATCGTTTCGGCCGCAAGAAGCTGCTGATTCTGGCGGCGATACTGTTCCTGCTCGGTTCGGGCATGTGCGCGGGATCCACGGGATTCCTGATGATGGTCGTGGCCCGCATCATCCTCGGTCTCGCCGTCGGCGCGGCCTCCTCGCTGACTCCGGCATATCTTGCCGAGCTTGCGCCGAAGGAACGTCGTGGATCGCTGTCCACGCTATTCCAGCTGATGATCACTTTCGGCATCCTGCTGGCATACGCGTCCAATCTCGGCTTCCTCGGCCACAATATCGCCGGCATCCGCGATTGGCGGTGGATGCTGGGGTCGGCGCTCGTGCCGGCGGCCCTGCTGCTGATCGGCGGCCTGCTGCTGCCGGAATCGCCGCGATATCTGGTGAGTCGAGGCAAGGATCGTGAGGCGTTCAAAGTACTTACCCTTATTCGCAAGGACGTCGATCAGACGCAGGTGCAGCTCGAGCTCGACGAGATCAAGGCCGTCGCCGCGCAGAACACCAAGGGCGGTGTCCGCGAGCTGTTCCGCATCGCCCGTCCTGCGCTCGTCGCCGCGATCGGCATCATGCTGTTCCAGCAGCTCGTCGGCATCAACTCCGTGATCTATTTCCTGCCGCAGGTGTTCATCAAAGGCTTCGGATTCCCCGAAAACCATGCCATCTGGGTGTCGGTCGGCATTGGCGTGGTCAACTTCGTGGCCACTATCGCGGCCACGCTTATCATGGACAAATTCCCCCGCAAGAAGCTGCTGATCTTCGGATCGGTGACGATGACCATCGCCCTCGCGGTGCTGGCCGTGCTTAACTTCACCGGCGATGTGGCCACGCTGGCCGTGCCGACCATGGTGCTGATCGCCTGCTATATCCTCGGCTTCGCGCTGTCATGGGGTCCGATCGCATGGGTGCTCATCGGCGAGATCTTCCCGTTGAGCGTGCGCGGCATCGGCAGCTCCTTCGGTTCCGCTGCCAACTGGCTGGGCAATTTCGTGGTCTCCCAGTTCTTCCTCATGCTGCTGGCCATGTTCGGCAACAACGTCGGCGGCCCGTTCACCATCTTTGGCGTGTTCTCCGCGCTGTCCATCCCGTTCGTGCTGCGTTTCGTGCCTGAGACCAAGGGCAAGTCGCTCGAACAGATCGAAGAGGAAATGGTCCGCCGCTGATACGGCGTCGCGGCATCGACGGCCATTGAATGGGGCGGGCACTCCGGAGGAGTATTCACCCCATTCACGTTATTCAACAGCGTTCGTATGAGAAGCGGCGGATTCGATCAAGGCATTCCCGGCTTTCCTCAAGCCATGGCATGCCGATGACGAACACATGCCCCAACGTCTCATGGCGGCGCGGCTTCGGGTCGAACAATTCAAAATCGGCGCCTTTGCGCGACAAGGCGGCGGCCAACGCCAGATTGTCGGCTTCAAGGAAATCGTCGCCGCAGGTGATGATGAGCAAGGGTGGCAGATCGACGTTGAACGCCAGACCCTCAGCGGTGAGGAACTTCGGATCGGCGGCTTCGAGCCCCGCAAAGAAATCGACGCCCAACATCTGCTCAAGACCGATACGGCGGTTCGGGTCATACCCGACCGTCAGCTTGCGGCCCATGGTCTCCAACGACGCCGAACTGTACGCGCCGCACACCGGAGCGGCACCCGCGAATCGGATGCCGGACGGCTTGTCGACGCCAAACGCAGCCGCGGCTTCCGCATTGTTTTCAATGGCCAAGGTCAGTAGCGTCAACGCGCCACCTGCGGAATCGCCGGTGAGGAACACCGCGTTCGGATTGACCGGATAATCGGCCATATGGGCTGCGATCCAACGCAATGCCGCCTGGATATCGGCCAATTGCCCACGCAAGTCGGTCTGCGGCGCCGGACGATAGTTCAATGAAAACACCGCGAAGCCCTGTTCCGCGAGATGCACGTTGAAATTCCGGTTCAGCTCCTTGTATCCGTAAGTGAATCCGCCGCCATGGATATCGATGTACACCGGCAGGGTGTGCCCACCGCGCAATACCGCGTCATGCGGCAGATACAGGTCGAGCAAATGGCCGCGGCACGCTCCCGCGGCCGTATCGTACCCGCCATCCGGCAGGTAGCCGAGGTCGGCGATTACATCGATGTCTTCCGGCGTGCTCCAGCGTTCGGAACGCGGCGTATCGATGGCGATCGCGCCAAATCGCATTCCCAGAATGCCCGGCAGCAGGTTCTCGGGAACCCCTTCGAGGTCGCCCGTGGTCTCCGTCCAACGTTCCGCGTTCCTGAGCATATCCTCCGACAGGCCATATTCCGCAGCGAACTTCGCGCGGATGCGCTCCAAGTCCGTCATCCTTGCCGTCCTTTCCTCGACGTGCGTCGCCGATGCTCGTATCGATAGTTCGAGCTTGATTCCATTATCGTGCGATGTTCCGATGCGATGCTCCGATTCCGGCGAGCCAGGCTCCGATGACGGTTTTCGCAGCACCCGCAAACCAGTGGTATGTAACGGTATATATATGTTGATTTTATTATGATTGCGACACGCCGAAAACGCATCTGTTGCATCGGCGTACGGTTCGTTTAAAATAAGTCGAGTTTGCGAATCCGAACAGGGGTTTCGGCCGGCGGCGGCATGCCGGTGACGGGACGCTCGACACACGACGGACGTGAATCGTGGCGGCAACGAATGGCCGCAACACCACAACCCAACAACAACCCAACCAAGACCCAAGCAAACAATTCGAAGGAACGCTACGTATGTATGTCGATCCGAAACGCAACCAGCAGGCGGGCAACCTTGCATGGATCCTGCCGTACTGCAAACCCGACCTGCCGCGCGTGGCCGGCGCGGTCGTACTGTTCTGCGTGAACAACACCATGGCCCTCACCATCCCGCTGCTGTCCGGACTGATCGTGGACCGCGTCATCACCCAAGGCCATGTGGACGAACTGACCCGACTGTGCGTCATGATGCTCGTGCTCACCGTGGTGCGTGTCGGCTCCCGTTACGGCTGCCAAATGTGGATGGAACGCTTCGGACAGAACTCCATCTATCGTCTCGTCAGCGACGAATTCGAAAAACTCCACGAACTTGACTTCACCTACTTCAACCACACTCGCACTGGCGACGTCATGAGCCGCATGACGTCCGACACCGACGCCATCCGCCACGCACTGAGCTGGGTGAGCCTGCAAGCGCTTGACTGCGTGGTCATGTTCATCGGCGCGCTCGCCATGATGTTTTCGATTGATTGGCGACTTGCGCTTGCGCTCGCTTGCGTCACGCCACCACTGTTCATTTTGACACGCGGTCTGTCGAAGCATGCACGACCCCTGTTCTTCGATATCCGAAACTCGCTCGCCGAAATGAATTCGATGGTCGAGGAAAACATCGAAGGCAACCGCGTCGTCAAAGCGTTTGTGCGCGAATCGTACGAAACCGAAAAATTTGACGAACGCAACGACGACTATATGCAACGCAACATGGCCCAGGCATACAACAGCCGCAAATACATGCCCTGGCTTGACGGTCTCGGCTTTTCGCTGCAACTTATCACACTCGGTTTCGGCGGCTTTCTCGTCATCAAAGGGTACATGACTCTTGGCAACCTTGTGGCGTTCAACTCATACCTGTGGATGCTTGACAGCCCAATCCGCCAATCCGGATGGCTTACCAACGACTGGCAACGTTTCAACGCGGCATGCATAAAAATCCGTAAGCTGCTCACCGCCGAATCGCGTATTCGCGAAAAGCCGGAGTTTGCGGGGAAAGCCACGCAAAGCACTACGCGAGTCGGTACGCAAGGTACGCAAGGGGCGCAAGCCGCCGATAAATCGGCTAGAATCGCAGGAACCATCGACTTCCAGCACGTCGACTTCGCTTTCCCCGACGATCTGGGGACGCCTGTGCTCAGCGACATCGACTTCCACGTTCCCGCAGGCGCGAAACTCGGAATCCTCGGCGAAACCGGCTCCGGCAAATCGACTCTCGTCAACCTTATCTCCCGTTTCTACGACCCAACCGCCGGTCGTGTGCTCATCGACGGCATCGACGCGCGCGACTGGCCGCTCGCCACGTTGCGATCGCAAGTCTGCATCGTCGCGCAGGATACGTTCCTGTTTTCCGATACGATCGGCAGCAACATCAGCTTTGGCGCGGGCGACCGAAGCAACCGACTTGAGTACAACGGTCAGTACGACGGCCAGCGCAGACGACGTGGTTACGACGAACAGTACGTGCGCCGCATGGCCGCCATTGCCGGCGCGGATGGCTTCATCAGCAGCATGCCGGACGGCTACGATACCGTCGTCGGCGAACGTGGCGTCGGCCTGTCCGGCGGACAGAAGCAGCGACTGAGCTTGGCGCGTGCTCTCGCCGACAATCCGTCGATTCTGATTATGGACGATACGACCAGCGCCGTCGATATGGAAACGGAAGCAGAGATTCAGCGGCACTTGCGCGATTTGGACGAGAAGAAGACGATTGTCACAATCGCCCACCGCATTTCGTCGGTCAAGGATTCCGACTTGATTCTCGTGCTGGAGCATGGGCGCATTGTGGAACGTGGCACGCACGACGAATTGGTGGCCTCGCACGGCCGATATTGGCAGATTTACAGCAAGCAGTTGGGCGTGGATGCCGGCCGCTCGCAGGGATTCGAAGCGTAAGACGCGGGGGAGGATAACATCATGGCACAACGCAACACCTTCCGTGACGATGAAGACCTTGAAGAGAAGATCAATATGCGCGACCTCGCGCGCGTCGGCGTCTACCTGAAACCGTACATGGCCCGCGTGGTCTGGATCCTCATCGTCGTGGCGGCAATGGGCTGCATCAACGTCGTGGAACCGTATCTGACGAAAATCATGATCGACAGTGTCATTCCGGCGAAAAACCTTGCGCTGCTTGGCGAGCTGGTGGCACTGCTGGCGGTGCTCATCGTCATTTACGAATTCGGTTTGCGCTACCGTACTGTGGAAATCACGCGCGTCGGCCAGTTCATGCTTAAAGACATGCGCCGCGACCTGTTTACGCACATTCAGACGTTGCCGTTCAGCTATTTCGACTCGCGTCCGCATGGCAAAATCCTCATCCGCGTGGTCAACTATGTGAACACGCTTTCGGACACCCTGAGCTCCGGTCTGGTCAACGTGATTTCCGACGTGTTCACGTTCTTCATCACGCTAGTGGTCATGTTCGTCGTGGATTGGCGTCTCGCGCTGTACAGTCTCGCGTTGTTCCCGCTGCTCATCGCGTGGGTGCTGGGATTGCAGCATTTCCAGCGTCGCGCGTACCAGGTGCTATCCAATAAGCAGAGCAATCTCAACGCGTTCATCCACGAATCGATCGCCGGTGTGAAGACCACCCAGACGTTCGCGCGCGAGGACACGCAGTTCCGCACATTCCAGGAACAGCAGGGCGCTGTGCGTTCCGCGTGGATGCGTACGGTGCATATCCAGACGCTTATGTGGCCGGGCATCCAGACGATTTCCGTCATGACGATCGCGTTCATCTATTATGTGGGCGTCACCGGTTTCGGCGGTGTGGACGTGACCACGGGTGTGCTGATCGCGTTCGTCGGCTACGCGAACAACTTCTGGAACCCGGTAATCAGCATCGGAAACTTCTACAACCAGCTGATCACCTGCTCCGCGTATCTCGAGCGCATCTTCGAGACGCTGGATGTGCAGCCGGAGATCCGCAACGCGCCGGACGCCGTCGATCTGCCGCAGATCGAGGGCCGCGTCGACTTCAACGACGTCGTCTTCCGCTATGAGCCGGACGGCCGCAACATCCTGAACCTGGTCGACCTGCATGTCGAGCCAGGCAAGACGATTGCGCTGGTCGGTCCTACGGGTGCCGGCAAAACCACGATCATCAACCTGCTGTCGCGTTTCTACGACGTCGCCGAAGGCTCGGTGACGATCGACGGCCACGACGTGCGTTCCGTGACGTTGGAAAGCCTGCGCCGGCAGATGGGCGTCATGCTGCAGGACACGTTCATTTTCTCCGGCAACGTGCGTGAGAACATCCGCTACGGCAAGCTGGACGCCACCGACGAGGAGATCGTGGCCGCGGCCAAAGCGGTGCATGCGCACGAATTCATCATGGAACTGCCAGACGGCTACGACACCGTGGTGGAGGAGCGCGGCTCGACCCTGTCCGCGGGCCAACGCCAGCTCATCGCGTTCGCGCGCGTGCTGCTCGCCGACCCGCGCATCCTGATCCTCGACGAGGCCACGTCGAATATCGACACGCGTACCGAGGAGGCGCTGCAGGCCGGTCTGAACCATCTGCTCAAGGGACGCACGAGCTTCATCATCGCGCACCGGCTTTCCACCATCGAGAACGCGGATGAGATCTGCTACATCGACCACGGGCAGATCGTGGAGCAGGGCAACCATGCCGAGCTGCTCGCCCGTCATGGCGCCTACTATCGGCTCTACGAATCGCAGTACGCCATGATCAAGGTCTGAGTAGCCGGCGCCAGCCCTCCGGCGGCAGGCTTCCATACTTCCTGGCCCGTATATCCGCAATCCGAAATGCCTGCCCAACGGTCGTGCAGCCAATGCGCGGCCATCTTGGGCCGGCTGCCGCGGTGGGATTCCCGTCGGACATGCCGCCATGCGGAATGTGCTTTGGGGCAACCCGTGGAATAATGGATTGTGAGCGTTAACAAGACAACGATGCACTAAGGAGCGCTTGCACTCATGACTACCACCAATCGCACCAGCCATCCAATCGCATTGCGCGACGCCACCGTCACCGACCCGTTCTGGGCATCGCGGCAGGAACTCGTGCGTACCCAGGTGATTCCTTACCAGTGGAATGCGCTGAACGACAACGTTCCCGGCGCCGCACCCAGCTACTGCATGCACAACTTCAAGGCCGCCGCCGCGCAGAACGCAGAACACCACAAGGAAGGCAAGGCCTTCGTGCCGCCGAAATACACGTTCCGCGGCTTCGAAGCCCTGCCGAACGACCCGGCGCACCCCGATCCCGACAAGTTCTACGGCTTCGTGTTCCAAGACACTGATTTCTCCAAATGGATCGAAGCGGTCGGCTACTCGCTGACCCACCACCCGGACGCTGACCTTGAAGCGACCGCCGACACCGCCATCGATATCGTCTGCGCGGCGCAGCTCGACAACGGCTACCTGGACACCTACTACATCCTCAACGGCATGGACCGGCACTTCACCAACCTGAAGGACCACCATGAGCTGTACTGCTTCGGCCACCTGACCGAAGGCGCGATCGCCTACTATCAAGCCACCGGCAAACGCAAGCTGCTTGACGCGGCCTGCCGTTTCGCTGATTACATCGATTCCCGATTCGGCACCGCCGACGGCAAGCTGCACGGCTATCCCGGGCACGAAATCGCCGAAATGGCACTCGTCAAACTCGCCGAGACCACCGGCGAACAGCGCTATGCCGACCTCGCCGAACACTTTGTACGCCAGCGTGGCCAGCAACCGCTCTACTTCGAGCTCGAAGACCGCCGCCGCGCCTGGGAGGACGGCCGCAACTACGCGCCGCGCGAGCAGAACTACGCCTACTACCAGGCCGACAAGCCGATCACGGAACAGACGGAGGCCCTCGGACACGCCGTCCGCGCCGCCTACTTCTACGCCGGAGCCGCCGACGTGGCACGCCTGACCGGCGACTCCGACCTGCTGGCATCCTGCGAACGACTATGGCGCAACATCGTCGACCGAAAGCTCTACATCACCGGCGGTATCGGCGCCACACACATGGGGGAGGCCTTCTCCTTCGACTATGATCTGCCGAACGACACCGCCTATTCGGAAAGCTGCGCCGCCATCGCGCTCGCGTTCTTCGCCCGCCGCATGCTGGAAATCCAGCCGAAATCCGAATATGCGGACGTCATGGAATCGGCGCTGTACAACACCACGCTCGCCGGCATGGCACTCGATGGCAAAAGCTTCTTCTACGTGAACCCGCTCGAAGTGGTGCCCGAGGCATGCCATCGCGATGAACGCAAGGCGCACGTCAAGCCGGTGCGCCAGAAGTGGTTCGGATGCGCCTGCTGCCCGCCGAACATCGCACGCATCGTGGAGGACGTGCAGCAGTACGCCTACACGATCGGAGACGACTCATCCACCCTGTATGTGCATCTGTATATGGGCGGCGGCGTCCATGCCAGGCTTTCCGGCACCGATGTGCGCCTTGACGTCATGTCCGATATGCCCTGGTCCGGCAAGGGGTCTGTCACGGTAGCCTTCGATGCCGTCGACGATTCGGCTCCCGATGCTTCCGTGGACGTGGCCTTCACGATCGCCCTCCGTCTGCCCGCCTGGGCCGGTGGCGAAACCGCTTCCGATGCGGTCACCGTGCGCGGCCGCGACGACATCTCCCGCGTCATCAGAGACGGATACCTGTATCTGACCGGCGCATGGCATGACGGCGACGTCGTCGATTTCGATTTCCCGATGCCGGTCCACATGGTCGCCGCGAATCCGCTCGTGCGCGAGGACGCCGGAAAGGTGGCGTTCGTGCGCGGACCGCTGGCCTACTGCGCGGAAGGTGTCGATAATGGCGCGAACCTGCATCTGCTGCACGCCGATACCGCGCGCATCGCATCCGATCCATCCTGCGTGTCCGTTGATAGCATCGTCTTCCATGCCGGCGCCGCCGCACAGGACGAGCAGGGGCTCGGCGAGGTGGACGCCGTCGATATGCCGATGACCACGCTGACGATTCCCGCTTGGCGTGAAGTGGAAGACTCCGCGCAAACCTCCGCGTTGTACCATGATTGGCGTCCCGCCGAACGCAAGACGATGACGGCCACGCTGATTCCATACTTCGCATGGGCCAACCGTGGCGAGAACGAGATGACGGTGTTCCTACGCGGGTGAGCATGACGAGTGACGAAGGGACTGCCCGACAAAGGGGCTGTCCTTGGTTTCGGCAACATCACCAAAACCAAGGATGCGCCAGTCAAGTTCATCGCATATCTCCGCTTCGAGTAGACACGCACGTGCGATTTGCCCCATTTACCGCTTAAGCTAGTACCAGGTACGTCAATCGATGCACGTCAATGATCAGGCGGTATCTGAACACGGTTGAGGAGTCGAAGATGATAAGCGGTGCCGGTGCAATGAACCCCGTATGTCCCCGTGAGGACGGGCGTCTCGAATGGGGCAATGGCGTGGTTTCCATGCTGTTCGACACGGCAGGCGATTCCCCCGTCCGATTGTGCAACGTTGCAGGCCGCGGCATGGGGCCCATCGGCGGCCGTGTTGCCGACGATGGAAGAACCGTGCTGGAACGTGATCCGCGTCCAATCGTCGAAGTGCGTGCCGCCAACACCGGATCGCAGGACAATCGCCTCACCTTGATCGCCACGGTGGCGGGCAGCGTATTGCGATTCGTCTCGGCCGCCGCTTCCGAGCCGGAGGAAGGGTCCGCCGAACCATATCGTTTGGAGATCGTCCAATTCGCTTCGTATGCGGAACTGGAGCCGCACGGGCGCGCGTTCGAACCGACCGCCGCCGAACGGGCCGAAGCCGCCGCGCAGCCCTCGCCGGAAGCCGTCCGCCATGCCGACGCCACGGCTGGGCTGGTAGTCACTTCCGTATTCGAAGCGTTCCCGGGACTGTCCGCAGTGCGTACCTACACGCGGTTGAGCTCCGCGCGCCCGCTGCCTATCGAGGCGGTGTCGTCGTTGAATCTGACGGTGCCGATGCGCGTCAACTGCGGCAAAATCGACCATTCCCGCGTATTCTGGGGAGACTCCGCGTGGGCGGTGGAAAACGATTGGCGCAGCCGTCCACTGCGCGACGTGTCGGTGCGCAATCGCAATCAAGTCATCAATCCCGGCCAATCCAGCTCGCGATTCGCCATGAGCTCCGCCTCCACATGGAGCACCGGCGTGCATGAGCCGGCCGGCATCGTACAGGTCGAGGGCTCGCGCCGCCAATCGCGTGACTTCTCCGTAATGTGGCAGATCGAGCACAACGGCCCATGGGAATGGGAGGTCGGTGAGGATGATCCCGGTTTGCACATCAGCGCGTTCGGACCGGAATATCAGGACCACCATTGGTATACGGAGTTGGGTGAAGGCCATGATTTCGAATCGGTGCCGGTCTCCTTCGCGATCGCGGCCGGCGATTGGCAGCAGTCCGTCGTCGAAATGACATTGCAGCGCCGTGCGTTGCGTGCTGCCAAGGCCCGCGAATTAGGTCGTTCCGAGCAGTTCGAACGCACGCAGGGGCTCGTCGTCTACAACGATTACATGAACACCCTGTTCGGCGACCCGCGCTTGGAGAAGGAACTGCCGCTCGTCGAAGGCGCGGCACGCGTCGGCGCGGACATCTTCTGCATCGACGCCGGCTGGTACGACAGCACGGACGGCGGCTGGTGGGACATGGTCGGCGAATGGCAGGCCTCCACGAACCGTTTCGGCGAAGCCGGGCTCAAGGGCTTGGCCGACACCATCCGCGCGCATGGCATGGGCTTGGGATTGTGGCTCGAGCCTGAGGTGATTGGCGTGAAATCGCCGCTCGCCCAAAGTCTGCCCGATGACGCGTTCTTCCAGCGCCACGGTGTGCGCGTATGCGATTCGGGCCGGTACCTGCTCGACTTCCGCTCGCCGGCCGCACGCGAGCACGTCACCCGCACCGTGGATCGGCTGATCGACGATTTCGGAGCGGTCTTCTTCAAATTCGACTACAACACCACCCCGGGCGTTGGTACGGACGTCGATGCGCGGTCCGTTGGCGAAGGTCTGCTCGGCCATTGCCGCGCCTATCTTGACTGGCTCGACGACCTGCGCCGCCGCCATCCGGACGTTATGATCGAAAACTGCGGTTCCGGTGCGATGCGCGCCGATTACGCGCAGTTGCAACGATTGGACCTGCAATCCACCTCCGACCAGTGTGATCCGCTGATTTACGCCGCGATCGCCGCCGGCGCCGGACTGACGATCCTGCCGGAACAGCAAGGCAACTGGGGTTACGCCCAGCAGGAGATGGACGATGAGACCGCCGTCTTCACGCTGGCCACGGGCATACTCAGCAGGTTGTACCTGTCCGGATTCATTGACCGCATGGACGAGCATCGGCTTGCCTTGGTGCGGGATGCGGTGGCCTTGCACCGCCGTGTGCTGACCGAGCAGCAGGAATTGGTGCCGTTCTGGCCGGCCCGTCTGCCTGATTTCGATGGCGATTGGCTCGTCGTCGGTCTGCGCCATCCGTCATTCCTCCCGTCGGAGGACGACGATCCGTGCGATTACATCATCGTCTGGCGTCGCGGCGGCACGCCTTCCGTGAACGTGCCGCTGTCCGAGGACTGCCATATCGAGCAGATCTTCCCGAATCCGGCCGTTCCCGAGCATGCGCCCGACGCCAAGCCGTGGACCGTCGAGCGCATGGACCCCGAGACGGTCCGGCTCAACGCGGCCACCTCCAAGCAGCCGTCCGCCCGCATCTTCGCCATCCGCCGCGCCTGAGCGGTTGCGACGGATGGACAATCGCGCCGCCTACAGGGCGAAGGCGGTTTCGATGGCGTCGTATTCGGCGGCCGTGATCGGCAGAATCGCGCCGTGACGCTTCTTCAGCGCGCCGAAATCGATATCGTCTGCGCGCTGCCAATCGGCCGGATCATGCGAGGCGAGCGAGGCGGCGCGGAACGACAGGTAGCCCTTGGACTCCGCGTACTGGTCGCACATCAGGCCGAATGGCATGGTCCTGCCGTTGACCACCTTCACGTCTTCGTCGTTGTAACGGAACAGTTCCGGCCCTTCCAAGTAGTGCATGGAATACCGGCCATTGCCGAAGATGTCGGTGAGCGTGCCCACATACGACCACTCATTCGGGTCGTCGGTGCGCAGCACCTCGTAGGTCGTCGCATACGGGTTACGGGTGCGTTCGATGGTGATTTCCGAGTCCTTGGACGCGCGGTACCACCAGCCGTCATCGTCGCGCAGCATGGTCGAATCGATGATCACATTCTTACGATCGATCCACTTGACCGGATCGGAGAACACCCTGAAATCAACGGTCGTCGCATAATACACATTCGTCGGATCGCCGAGCTCGTTGGCCAATGGATCCGCGGAGCTTTCGGCGTTGCTCTTCGTGGACCAGAACACGATCCACTGCCCGCGATTCGGATCCCAATTCGCCTCCGGAGCCCAAGCCATGCCAGCGTCCGGAATCTTCGAGGCCACGTCCACCAGGCGCGGCTCGCTCCAATGGACCAGGTCAGGGGAGTCCCAGATCACCAGGCCGGTCGATCCATTCGTGGTGGCGCCATCGTTCGGCCCCCAGCCGCCACGGTAATAGATGCTCAAATCGGTGGCCACAATGTGGAATCCACCACGTGGGTCGCGCACGATATGCGGGTCGCGCACGCCCTTCTCGCCGCCTAGCCACGTCAACGCCGGACTGCCGGCCGGGCGCAGATCCCTCCAATGCACGCCGTCGCGGCTCAGCGCGAAGTACAGCTGTTCGTCGGTGGGATTGCGTTCCTCGCCGATGAAATGCACGAACAGATAGGCCTGGGTGTCGATGCTCATGATGCTCCTAGAGATTCCTTGATGAATGATGGCGATTGATTCCGATTGAGTGATTCCGATTGAGTGGGATTGGCCGCGAAGGCTGCTGCCTATGGCGGATTGCCTGCCATCGGGGCGTTATCCTCAGACCGCGGTCGATTCCCGGTCCACCAGCTGGTAGCCGATGATGGCCCGTCTTGGCGGCAACGCCTCGTCTGCTCCATGATCGATACGCTCGGACAGCATGTCGACCGAGAATTTCGCAAGCTGCGTGAAATCGACCTGGATGGTGCTCAACGCCGGCGTCGTGTACGACCCGGAGGTCACGCCGTCGAAACCGATCACCTTCACGTCCTGCGGCACGCGCAGTCCGCGGTCCGCGAGCCCGCGTATCACGCCGAACGCCGCGAAATCGTTGGCGCAGCACGCGCCGTCGAACTCGGTGCCACCATGTCCGCTCCGTGCGGCGAGAATACGTTCCGCAATCGCATGCCCGGCGATGATGCCATTGGCCACATCCCCGGCTTCGAACACCATCGACTCGTCATAGGGCAGTCCGGCGTCGGACAGCGCTCCGCATGCGCCGCGCAATCGCAGAGCGAACGCGTTCTGGGCATGCGCCAGATCGGCGCGGGGGGCGAACCGGTGGCCGACGATCGCGATATTGCGGCATCCGCGGTCGATGAGATGCTGCATCGCCGCGCGTTCGGCCTCCTCGTTGGGGAAGTTCACGGCATCGACGGTCGGCGTCTCCTCGCAGGCGTCCAGCAGCACGAATGGTCTGCCGCCATTGAGTTTGGACAGCGGCACATTTGTGCCCAAGCCTGTGGCGTGCAGGATCTCGCCATCGAACAGCTGCCCGGAGAACGGATTGCTGCTCAGCGCGTGCTCGGCAGCGTCCGGCGAATACTGCGTCTGCTCGATGAATGGAATAAGTCCGCGGGACACGATTTCGTTGCTCAACGCCTGCGTGAGCTTTGAATAGAACGGCGAATCGAATTCGTTGACGATGACGTGGATGATGTTGCTGCGGCCCGATTTGAGCATGCTGGCCGTCAGATTGATGCGGTAATTGAGTTTCTTCGCTGCGGCGATCACTTTGGCGCGGGTCGATTCTTTGACGCCTGGCTTGCCGCGCAGCGCGTTCGACGCGGTCATGGGGGAGACGCCCGCTTCCGCGGCCACGTCGCGTAGCGTCGGTGTGCTGCTGGTCATATGCCGCTCCTTGAACAATACGATTGATATGTAACGATATTATATTTTTTCGATTCTGTAAAATCGTTGCAAATACAAAGACTCACCGACGTATTGTGTCCATTGCGGACGCTTGGATTTGCGCTAGAATATGTAACGATACATATATGGTTCGCATGACGGCGCCCGGCTTTCCGCGACACAGCCCCCATAGCGATCCCGAACGAAAAGAGAGGTTCGATGACGATCCCAACCACCGTTTCCGTCGCCCCGGCTGACGAATATCCGGCTGACGGCCACACCATGACCGACAAACTCACCGCCACACTCGACAAAGCGGGCGTGCGCGCCATCAGCACCGACCTGTGGGGCATCTTCTTCGAAGACATCAGCTACTCCGGCGACGGCGGCCTCAACGCCGACCTCGTGCAGAACGGCGCCTTCGAATACAACCGCGCCGACTCCATCGATTGGAGCAACTACAGCTTCTGGCGCAAAATCGTGCCGGAAGGCTCGTTCGCCGCGTTCTGCATCCATGACAACGACCCGGTCGCCACCGAAAACCCGCATTACGCGACGGTGGAAGTCGAACACGCCCCTGCCGCGCTGGACAACACCGGCTGGGACGGCATGGTGTTCCACGCCGGAGAAACCTACGATTTCACCGCCTGGATGCGCGTGCGATCGGAAAGCGCGATGCCGGTGACGGTCTCGCTGCGCGGAGACGACGGCAGCATCATCGCCGAAAACACCATCACCGTCTCAGCCTCGGCATGGACGACATACCAAGCCTCGCTGACCGTTCCTGAGCACGGCGATGCCGGCTCGAGCGTGGCCACACAGGGCACATTGCGCCTGACCTTCGACGGCGAAGGCGTCATCGACCTCGACTTCGTCACCTTGGAGCCACGCACCACCTACCGCGGCCTCAAGCACTTCCGCCCGGATTTGGTGGAGGCGCTCGCCGACCTCAAACCACGATTCATGCGATTCCCCGGCGGCTGCATCACCCACGGCCTCGGCATGGACAACATGTACCACTGGGACCGCACCATTGGACCGGTCGAGCATCGTCCGCACAACTTCAACCTCTGGGGCTACCACCAGTCATTCCGCATCGGCTACTACGAATACCTGTGCCTGTGCGAAACAATCGGCGCCAAGCCGCTGCCGGTGCTGCCCGCCGGCGTGAGCTGCCAAAACACCAGCCAAGGCCCGGTGCCGGTGGCGCAGGAGGATATGCCCGCTTACATCGATGAAGTGCTCCACCTCATCGAATTCTGCAACGGCAGCACCGCCACCGAATGGGGTGCCAAGCGTGCCGCCATGGGCCATCCGGAGCCGTTCGGCCTCGAATACCTCGGCATCGGCAATGAGGATCTCATCGACGACGTGTTCAAGAACCGCTTCCAGCAGATTTTCGACGCCGTCAAAGCCGCATATCCGGACATCGTCGTCGTCGGCACCGTCGGTCCCGCCCCCAGCGGTCAGGATTACGAGGAAGGCTGGAAGTACGCGCGCGAAGCGGGTCTGCCGATTGTCGACGAACATTCCTACCAGTCGTCCAGCTGGTGGTTCCACAACCTCGACCACTACGACCACACGGACCGCAAGGGACCGAAGGTCTACCTCGGCGAATACGGCTCCTGGAACACCCAACTGATCAACGGCCTGTCCGAAGCGGCCTTCATGGGACGCATGGAACTCAACGGCGATGTGGTGGCCATGGCCTCCTACGCCCCGCTGTTCGCCAAGAATGGGCACCATAGCTGGAATCCGGACCTCATCTACTTCGACAACGAACGCGCCTACCATCCCTACAGCTATTGGGTGCAGCAGATGTACGCCACCACCACGGCCGACACTGCGTGGCCCGTCACCGTCGAAGGCCCGTCCACGCTGCGTCGCAGCCTGCCGGACACCGTGAAACTACGCATCGCGGGCAACGCCAAAGCCGACCTCAACAACATCACCATCACCACCGCAGCCGGGGACGCAATCGACCTCGGCAACGTGGCCTACGACGGCAGGACCATCGACACTCCGCTCGACCTGCATGCGGATTCCTACAGCATCGACGCCACCGTCGTCTACTACGAAGGCAAATGGGGCATGGACCTCATCTGTGGCGATATCGACGGCAAGAACCACAACATCATCTCACTTGGTCGAGGACACAGCGTGCGCGTGGTCCGCGACGGCACCGCCTATGCGCTTGCCGGCACCGAAGTCTCCATGAACGAAGTGCGGCCGGGCACCACGTGGCAGGTGCACGTTAACGTCACCGACCGCGGCCAAGCCATGAAGCTGTACATCGATGGAACGCTGATTGCGGATGGCACGGAGGTTAAGGACGAGCCAAGGCGTACCGTCACCGTATCACGTAATGACAAAGCCGGAGAGACCTACGTGCGCGTGGTCAATGCCATGGACGCGCCAATAAGCGTCGACCTACGTCAGATTCTTGCCGAGTTGAATATTTCCACAGCATCGGCGGCATCCGCCACGGCCACCGTCCTAGCCGGAGACAATCCGTATGCGGGACAGGTCGGTGAGGAATCACCGACCAGGCCGCGGCAGACCGCGATTGATCTGACAGACGGCGACTACACGGCACCGGCATGGTCGTTCACCACCATCACGATTAAGTGACGTGTATGCCGCGAAACGGGCGGACCCTCGTTTGAACCCTCGAACGAGAGTTCGCCCGCAGTGCAGGGCCAATCGGGACTAATCTGGAAAACATGAGCAAGCACCACCGCAATCGCAATTGGGCCCCGGCCCCGCAGCCGCTGCCCGAAGACGCGCACGTCATCGACAACCACACCCACGTCGCATCCGTCGTGCCCTTCTCCCAAGCCATGAGTCACGAAGCCATGGAAAAAGGCCAAGGCGAAGTACCCGTCTACAGCGTCGACGAACTGCTGGAACAAGCCCAGAAAGTCGGCGTCGAAGGCGTAATCGACTGCGGTTGCGAGCTGCCCAACCTCATGACCGCCATCGACATGGCCCGCGAGCATCCCGGAACCGTGCACGCCGCAATCGCCATACACCCCAACGAAGCCGTGCTGCACGGCCACCGCGGCGCACCCGGCCCCGACGGCCTGCCCATCAAATACAAGCCCTGGCACGACATCCCCTTCGACGAAGCCATGGCCGAAGTACACCGCCTCGCCACCACCTACCCCAACCAGGTCGTCGCCATCGGCGAAACCGGCATGGACCTGTTTCGTACCGGCGAATCCGCCAAGGAACTGCAACGCGAGGCGTTCCGCGCCCACGTCGCGCTCGCCAAGGAACTCAACCTGCCCATGCAAATCCATGACCGCGACTCGCACAAGGAAGTCATCGAAACGTTGCTCGCCGATGGAGCCCCCGAACGCACCGTGTTCCATAGCTATTCGGGAGACGCCGAAATGGGTGAAATCGCCCGCGAAAACGGTTGGTATCTCAGCCTTTCCGGCACATCCAGCTACAAAGGCAACGACGGAATCCGCGAATCGGCGAAACTCGTCGGCATGAGCCACGTCATGGTCGAAACCGATGCCCCCTACTTAAGTCCGATGCCCTACCGCGGCCGCACCAACGCGCCGTATATGATCCCGTACACCCTGCAGGCGCTCGCCGACTATCTTGACAGACCGTTGGCTGAAATCGCCAAAGCCACGCGTGAAACGACGCGCGAAGTGTACGGCATCTAAAAAGAATGGCGATTTCGCGGTAATCCCGTGGCGGTTCCGTGACGGTCGCATGGGCCTCAACGTAACAGTTGCGTAATCGCCAGAAAATAAGCAAAATACAAACGATTAAGCATATGTGAATTTCATGCGTGACGTGCCGAATCACGTGTGAAGATTTGACAATGGTTTGCCAAGCTCCTAGTGTCACACCTTGCGTTTTATTTTGGGGAGCGGGTTGGAAGGCCCGCCACTTGGAGGAAGCGTTATGGCTAACGAGCCGAACGAAGAAGAACAGCCGCTGCTTCACGCAGCGACGTACACGCAGGCGCCAAAGGTCTCGCACAAGGTCCTGACCAAGGAGGAGCGCCAGACGCTCATCAAGGAGCACGAGGCGCAGCAGCAGGAAGCCGCGAAACTTGACGAGGCCGCCAGCAAGGGCCGCATCGGCCGCTGGTGGAGCCGTCTCCAGTCCGGCCCGGACAAAATCACGCCGGCCATGGCCATCGTGGCGCTTGGCGTGGTATACGGCGACATCGGTACCTCGCCGCTGTACACCATGCAGACGTTCCTCAACGGCCAAGGCGGTTTGGCGCATACGGATCGCGCCGCGGTGCTGGGCATCCTGTCGCTGGTCTTCTGGTCGATCACGCTGATCACCACCGTCAAATACGTGTTCATCGCCATGCGCATCGACAACAACGGCGAAGGCGGCATCTTCGCACTGTATTCGCTGATCCGCAAATATGGGGCATGGCTTGCGATTCCCGCCATGCTGGGCGGCGCCGCGTTCCTCGCCGATTCCGTGCTTACGCCGGCCGTCTCGATCAGCTCGGCAGTGGAAGGCTTGGAAACACTGCCGCTGCTGGAACCGATCATGAGCGAAAACAAAGAACTGACGCTGATGATCACCATTGTGATCATCGTCTGCCTGTTCGCAGTGCAGTCGCGCGGTACCGAACGCATCGGCCGCACGTTCGGCACGGTGGTCATGATCTGGTTCTCGTTCCTCGCCGTCGTCGGCTTGGTGAACCTGAGCTCCGATTGGAGCGTGCTTGAAGCGCTGAATCCGGTGTACGGCGTGGAGTTCCTCTTCAGCCACCACAATGCGGCAGGCCTCGCCGTCATGGGCACCGTGTTCCTGTCCACCACCGGCGCCGAAGCGCTGTATTCCGACATGGGCCACGTCGGCCGCGGCAACATCTACTTCACGTGGCCGTTCATCAAGATCGCCCTTGTGCTCTGCTATTTCGGCCAGGGCGCGTGGATGCTCAACCATTGGGACGACACCGCGTACAACCACATGCACGGCCTCAATCCGTTCTTCGAAATGATGACCCCGTCCGTACGCTACGTGGCGGTGCTGCTGTCCGTGTGCGCCGGCGTGATCGCTTCGCAGGCGTTGATCACCGGCGCCTACACCATGGTTTCCGAAGCGACGCGACTCAACTGGATGCCCCACCTGCAGGTGCGCTATCCGGCTCGTACCCGCGGCCAGCTGTACATTCCGGTGGTCAACGCCGTGCTGTGCGTCTCCACCCTGCTGGTTTTGGCGATGTTCCGCGATTCGGAGCATATTTCCGCCGCGTACGGCCTGGCATTGACCGTCACGATGATCACCACGACGATTCTGCTGGCCGTCTACATTTGGCACGATGGCAAGCGCGTCGGCGCGGTCGTGTTCACAGTGGTGTTCCTGGCCATCCAGTTCCTGTTCTTCTTCGCTTCGATGGCGAAGTTCCTGCACGGTGGCTGGTTCACCATGCTGCTGACATTGGCGATTCTGCTGATTATGTACACGTGGAACGAAGGCACGAAGCTGGAACGCGCGCAACGCCGGCATATGCAGCCCGCCGATTGCGTGCCGGTTCTGAAGCAGCTTCATGAGGACGATTCGATTCCGTATTTCACGGACAACATCGTCTATCTGACGTCCGATCCGGAAATGAAGCGTGTCGATACCGACATCTTCTTCTCGATTTTCGCGGACCATCCGAAGCGCGCCCGCGCATGGTGGGCGGTGTCGGTGGAAACATCCGACAACCCGTTCACGCGCGAGTATTCGGTGGAGAATTTCGGCACGGACTTCCTGTTCCGCGTGCGTATTCGCTTGGGCTTCAAGGTGTCGCAGTCGATTCCTGCATACATCCACCAGATCATGAACGATCTGTCGAAGTCCGGCGATCTGCCCAAGCAGACCACCCGCTACCCGAAGCTGGATGCCGATCCGAACATCGGACCTATCCGCTACGTGCTGATTCACAAGGCGTTGATGCCCGAGTCGAAGGTGTCCCAGAAGGGCGCGATCTCACTGCAGATCAAGTACGCGATTCGTCATTTGGCCGGCTCTCCGGTCAAATGGTTCGGACTCGCTCCCTACAATCCGCTGATTGAGATTCAGCCGCTGTTCCTCGCCACCGAGCGTCCGCCGCGCTTGAAGCGCGTGTGAATCCGCTCTGCGAGCACGGCTTATCTACGCAAGGAGGGCTGGGACATTTCGTTTGTGACCGTAGGCTTGGCCGAACGGCCTTGAGTGTGTCACGAACGAGATGCCCCAGCCCTTTTCCTTTGGCTGAATACCGCCAAGTCCGCAGGAGGACCGGCATATCCTATTACCGACACGCTCCGGGCCGCTCAGTCCGAGTTTTTACGGTCTGCAACAGGATATGTCGGTCCTCCTGCTCGTTTGCGGGACAACTTACGTTCGTGACGTGCGTTTTGCGACGTGCGATGCGTATGAATCGGCGGCTGAATCGCAGGCTATAACCAACTCCGATAACGGCACGCGCGCGTCGAAACCTGCCGTCGCTAAAGTAATCAACCATGTGCAGATTACTTGGATTCGCGACGGCAGGCAGCAACACCAACCTCAATGGCGTGCTCGGCATGCAGAACGTGCGCGATTTCCGAAATCTGAGCGAGATCCACAACGACGGCTGGGGCGCCGCGCTGATCACCGTGCCGGACGAATCGCCATACCGTCGCGACGGCGGTGCGCCGACTCCGGAAACCGGCACCGCGATCTACAAAAACACCATCGCCGCCCGTCATGATCCGATTTTCGACGAGCTCGCCAACACTCCGGCCCGCGGCGGCCTGTGGCATCTGCGCCTGGCCAGCTCCAACCTGCCGCTGATTCTTGAAAACCAGCAGCCCTTCTATGCGAACGGCCTGAGCTTCATCCACAATGGCGACATTTCTGACGACCAGGGCCGCAACATCATTACGAATCGCGCGTTCCCGGTCGATCCGAGCATCGTGCAGTCCACCGGCGGCCGTTCCGATTCCGCCATTTTCTTCGCCGTCATCCTGCAATACATCGGCTTTGGCTTCGCACTCGACGAGGCGGTGGCGCAGGCCGTGCGTGAACTGCGCAAAAGCTATCCGAAGTCCAGCTACAACTGCATGATCCAAAGCCAGGACCAGTTCATCGCCCTGTGCGCGGCCGGCCGTGAGGTCACGTCCAAGCGCATCGTCGAAATCTACGACCAGTACGGTCGTGGCGAGCAGGCGCGCGACTACCGCGTGCTGCGCTACCGTGCGCTCGGCGGAAACGACGATCAGTCGAAGGGCGTGGTCGTGGCCAGCTCCGGTTTCGACCAGCGCGCCGAAGACGGCTGGACCCGCCTCGAAAACGACCAGATGATCGTGGCTTCCAACCGCACCGGCGAATTCCGCGTCCGTTCCATCTGATTTTCCGCACATAACGTCCCCGCGTATCGTGCCGTCCGCTGCGGGCAGCTGATGAATGCTCGTTTTAAGGCGGCATTCCTTGGAACATCGTTGACAAGACGGGGAAACCGTTGAATCCGTGTCCGTTCATTCGGGATTCCCCTGGTGTGGTGTATGAATCCCTTCGGCTGTTGGGAACCGTTTTGGAAACTGCGTCAGGAACCGTGTGATGGGCGTGATGGAACGTGCCTAAGATGGGCGTATGACGAACGAATCGAACGAAACAACCGAATCGAACAAGCCGACGACCGGCTATATCCCCACTCTTGCGCAAGTGGATGAGCTACATCGCAAAATCGCGCAATCGCAAGCCGCATACGACCTCATCCACGGCCATTGCGTGGTCGTGGCCGACATCGCCCGCCGCATGGCCCGCCGGCAGAATGCACTGTTCACCCGCCGCTGCACCCTGCCGACGGACGCTCCCGAAAAAACCGGCGACTTCGGACTGGAACTGACGAAAGACAATACCGGCGAGGAATCGCTCGGCATGTTGCACATGCCTGCGGTGCCGTCCACGGAAGGGCTGACCGGAGGTACCGTTCCGCCGCGGCTCATCGACGAGCATCTGGTGGTCATTGGCGGTTTGCTGCACGACATCGGCACGTATTTCCTGCTCAAGCAGGACGGTTCCGACGGCGAACCGCTCAAATTCGACGGTCCGCACTATGTTCAGCACGGGCTCAAAGGCTACGAATACTTGCTGAACGAGGGCGTTGACGAATCGATCGCCCAGTTCGCACGCAACCACACAGGTGTGGGCCTCACCCGCGAAACCGTGGAATCGCAGGGATTGCCGTTGCCCCCGGCCGACTACGTGCCGATGAACCTCGAGCAGGAGGTCGTCATGGTGGCGGACAAGTACAACAGCAAGTCGATTCCGCCGAAGTTCCTGACCGCCGAAGCCTACACGCGCAAGGCCGCCCGTTTCGGCGAAAGCAACAAGCGCGAATGGCTGCGCCTTCTGGAACGCTACGGCGTCCTCGACGTCAAACCGCTCGCCGCGCAGTACCACATGCGCATCGCCGAGTAGCGAACCTACTTATCTCGCTTATGAATGGCGGATTTCGGTGTCTGCCGGATGCTATCTCGCTTATGAATGGCGGGTGTCTCAGGAAGACTAGGTGTTAGGGGGGGCAAGTTCAATCCCCTCTAAGTCTCATGCGGCAAAACCATCCGCCATCTATAAGCGAGATAGCACGCGTCGAGCGGAAAAATCCGCCATTCATAAGCGAGATACACCCGAAAAATTCCTCGAAGCCTGGCTGCCGCCCGAGTTTTGCGCACTGAAAACCGCTATCTGTGGCACTTCTCTTTTCCCGCCATACATTAGGGGGTATAAAACAGACCCTCTAACTCACGAGGCGTCAAACGATCTGCCACACATAGCGGTTTTGAGATTCCAAAGATGAAAGAGTCTGCCACACGTAGCGCATGACATGTTTTTAGCGGTGTGTCACCGCGAACCAGCGCGAATCGGCACGAACCAGAATCAGCACGAAAAAAGCCTTGCGGACTGGCATGCAACACCAGTCCGCAAGGCTTTCGCCTCGCAGAACGCCGCTCGCTACTCAAGCTCCGCGCAATGTTCCATCTGATCGGCGACCTCCGGATTATCGGTCACCACAATAATCGCACGCTTACGATCCTCATCGCGCTTGGCCTTCTTCAGCAGCCCCAGCACCACGGCGGCGTCGTCACGGTTCAATCCAGCGGTCGGCTCGTCGGCAATAATCACCTCCGCCTCGCAGCTCAGCGCACGCGCGATTGCCGCACGACGCTGGTCCAACGCACTCATCTTGCCCACCGGCAGACCGGAAGTCACTTCCTCGAATCCCACGCGCTTGAGCAGCTCGCGCGCAATCACCGGCTTGGGCTGCAGGAAATTGCGGTTCGACGCGTCCATGGCGTACAGCACGTTGCCTTCCGCATCAAGGTCGCCGCGCACGGCGAACCGCTGCGGAATGAAACCGATGCGGTGTCCAAGCACGTCGACCGGTGTCGCGTCGGCGAGGTTCGTGCTTTTGTGCATCACGTTGCCGCTGGTCGTCCGCATCATGCCGACCATGGTGGCCACCAGCGCCTGATGCTGTTCGACATCTTCGGCATCCACCAGCACCGCGTGGGTCGCGCCGGCATGGAACGCCAGGGAAACGTCGTCGAGCACGTCACGTCCGGTTTTGCGGTTGTGCACCGTCACATGGTCGAGCGCGAATGTCGGGTTCGCCTTGAAGAAGAATGCGTCCTTCTTGCGATGATGTTTGATTTCGCGGTCGATCTGCGATGACACGCTGGTTGCGGAGTCCGCCTGTACGGTTTCGTGCTGGTCGAGCGACTGTTCGTCGTCGGTCGCGCCCAATGCGAGCGTTTCGTTCACGCGATTCGCGTTGTCGCTGGCAACGCTGTCTTCCGTGGCGATGCCTTCCGTATTTTCCGCGTTTTCTGCCGATTCGGTTGCGATGGAATCGCCTCCATCGTCATACACCACCGCGAAATCGACCGATTCGATCGACGTGGCCATATCGGTTTCGCCCGCCTCGATGTCCGCGTTTTCCGCAGCAGCGTTGTTCAATGCTTCGGTTTCGTTGTCTTTCACGTCTTTCTCGCTCATGCGTTCACCTCCGTACGTTCCGTCGACTCGACTGTTTCCTCCGGCTCGTCTGCGTTCTTCGCTTCGGCAGATTCGTTCGAATCGTCAGAACGGCCTGCGAACAGCTGACCCAAATCGAAGAATCCCACGCGCATGAACGCGATGATGCCCAGAACCAGGCAGGCGCCCAGTCCGTACCAGATCATGTTCCACACGGATGCGGATGTGATGGCCACAGCCTGTCCACCGGCCCATGCGGTGCCAAGCGGCTTGGCCAGCAGCGCGCCGGCAATCAATCCGATTGCCCAGCCTGGAACGGTCATCATGAACGTTTCCAGCATGAATTGCCATCCCAAACGTCCCTTGGTGACGCCGGAAACCATCGCCATGCCGATTTCGTCACGGCGTCCACCGATCGCGGCCCACAGCACCAATGCCAGCAGCGCGAGCCCGCCGACGATCAGGGTCGCCAACAACGCCGTGCGCGCGGCCTTGGCGGCGGCGTCCAGCGGTGCGATGCGCTTCTTGTACGCATCAAGCGACGGCGATGAGATTGTGAACTTCGACGTGTCCAGCTTGGCCTTTGTCACCAGTCGCACGAACTTGTTGTATGTGGCCGGATCGGTCAGCGTGAAGATGATGTTGAGGTTCGGGATGGCCCAGCCCTTGGTGCCGGCCACATCCAGACCGCTTTGCGCGAAGTTGATGTACGACGTGTACACCACGTTCTCGCGGTTGTCTTTCGCGTATTTCGCGTCGGAACCGTATCCGGCCGGCGTCTCGCCGGTGTACTCGTAGATGCCGCTCACGGTGAATTTGTAGGTTTCGGAAGCCTTCGTCGGATTGCCGACGGTCACCTTGTCGCCCACTTTGAGATTGTTCTTCTTGGCCACTGCCTGAGAGACCAGCACGCCGTCGTTGGCCGTCTTGTAGTTCAGCTGCTTGCCCTTGACCACTTTGAACGTGCCGTAGTCGTTGATTTTCGCCGCATCGTTCGTGTAGAAGGCTTGCAACGTCAGGTTGCCGCCGGTATTGTTCTCGCTCGTGTCGCTTTTCGCCGCGATCGCCTGCAGCGACTTGCTGGCGCGCACCGGCACCGACGTGGCGAGCGTGTATTCGAATGTCAAGTTGTTCTTCTGCACCGCTTCCGCGTACTTGGTGTACATGTCCCACGTCATGTAATTGGCGGTGTAATTGGAGTCCGCGCCGTCGCGTTTCGCAGTGACTTTCGCGCTCGGCCGAATTACCGCCGAAGCTTTCTGCGCTTGGTATGTTTCGTTATTCGCCTTGTCGTCGGCTCTCAGCACCGCCAGATCCACGGCGGCTGAGAACGACACCAGCAGTGCAAGCAAAGCCGTCAGCGCGGTACGCCATTTGACGCGACCGAGCGCAGCCCATGCGTTCTTGAGAACGAACATGCGGTACTTCTCCAGTTCTCTGTAGTTACGCGTCGACGCATGCCGACGCCAGCGTTGGCCGGGACGCACACAGTCAAGCAACGACAGCGAGTACGCTCACAGCGCAATGCGCCCCGTGCAATCATCCTGCCCATCCAACGTGATTGTTTTCTTGCGCAACACTGTTATACCTCTGTGTGAAGTCTGAATACTTCCTGAAAATCGAAGGTTGGATAAGCAGCGATTTTGTTCCTGCTCGCGCTCGTCTCCGCTCTATGTCCGCCTATTCTTCCCGCGTTCCGCGTCCGTCTTGCGCCCATCCCGCGCATGTTCCATCCGTTTTTAGATGCCTTTCCAGCTTTTGTTGCCGCACGGTCCAGTTTTGGATTACAAAATGCAGGTGCGATTGCGATTTGTGGCTTGCTTTCGCGGCTTCGGCTACGATGGATGGCGATGAAGCAGCACAGCACAGACAATACGATTCCCACAGCGGCCGACGACGCAGTCGATGAAGCCGACAGCGCAGTCGCCGCAAGCAAGACGACAGACGAAACGACGGCTAAAACGACGGACAAGATATCAAGCAAGACAACGAACGATACTTTGCCTTTGCCTTGCGATTCCGCCGTTCCCCGCTTATCCCGCATCGCACTGCCGGTCTGTTCCGCCATCGGCGTCGCGCTCGCCGCCGCGGTCGTATGGGCCTGGTTTCCGCACGGTTCCGCCGCTTGGACGAACCCATTGCACGAAATCGACGCGCCCGCGCACTATTACTTCATCCGCAAGATCCTCGGCGAAGGCGTCGGCGCGGCCACCCACCTGTGGCCGAACGACGAATACTATCCGCCGTTGTTCCATCTGCTTGCAGCCGGCATGATTAAGCTCGCCAGCTTGTTCGGCGTCAATCTGTCGATTTACGCCGCGTTCAACACGGTCTGGCTGGCCACATCCGGCTTGGTTTGGCCGATTGCGATTCAGCTGTACGCTTCCTATTTCACGCGTCGCCTGTCGTATTCGGCACAATCCGTATGCTCCCCCCGATTTGCGAACGCACGAAAGTCCTCGGCCCGCAATGTCGCGTCTGTCGTAGTTCCGCTATTCCCCGCGATACTCGCGCTCATCATCCCCCCACTTGCCGTCGCTTCCGCCTCGCACCCCTTCCAAATGCTGGCTTCCGGTCCGCTGATCGCCTTCGGCCTGGCCACCACGCTTCTGCCGTTCTGGCTGTACACCACGCTTCGCCTGCTCGACGCGCTCGCCACCCGCGAACATCTCGTCAAATGGATCATATGGTTCCTCGTCACTGCCGGCGTCTGCATGTTCGCCCATCCGCGCATCGTGTTCACCTGGCTCCTGCTCATGGCCCCCTTCGTGCTGACGCGACTGCCATGGAAAGCCATCGCAGGCCTTGCTGGCGTAGTGGTTCTCGGCGCCGCCGTGTTCCTTGTGTACATGATGTCCAGCTACAAATCGGACCGCTACTTCAATCCCGCCAGCTGGTTCCACACCTTCGTTCCGAACCGCACGGTGCCCGAAGCGCTCAAAATCTACGTCACCGACAATATCGGCGGCGTGCAAGGCTGGTTCATGGCCGCAATCGTGCTGATCGCGTTTGCCGTCACCGTCGCAGCCATCATCCGCCCGCAATGGTTCGCCGCCAATCGCGCCGATTCCGCTACTGTGCCCGGCGCTTCTGCGATTGACCGTGCATCCGATAGCACGTCAGCGCAACCGCACGAACAGGTTGCCGATTTTGCGGCTATGCCTGCCGATCGTAGGAATCGCAAGACTTCCGCCAGCTACCGCACTCCACGTTCCGACGCCTCGCAACTCCGCCGCGACGCGATCGCCATTCTGCTGGCCTTCTTCCTGGTCGGTCTCGTCTACGTCTGCTCGACCGCGCTGACTGGCTGGTTCCCCAACATCGTGGCCGCCGCCTGGTATCGCGCCGAAACCCGACCGCTTACCATGATTCCGTTCGGCGTGCTGCCGCTGATCGTCTTCGCCGCCGTCGTATTGTTGCGTGCCGGCCGTCTGCCGAACGTCACGAAAATCATTGCGATTGTTCTGCTTGCGGCGCTCGCCATTTCCTGCCAATTCGGCAATACTGTTCGTTCCGCCCTGTCGGATGCCGTCTATGCGAATATGACGATTAACGATGCGCGGCCGGACGAGCAGCTCACTGCCACGAAGGAGAAGATTCTCAAGAAGGTGGTGAAGGAGACTGGTACCGATTCGGTGGTGGTTTCCGATCCGCTGAACGGTTCCATGTATGCGACGGCGATGTACGGCGCGGATATGCTGTTCCCGATTTACAACGCGAAGGCCGAGAAGAATGGTGCGATTTTCGGACAGACGGAGAATGCGTTCGCGTCGGGCGACGGCAAGGCGCTGACGAATACCGTCTGCCCGCTGAGCGCGGATGGCGATGCATACTTCCTGAGCATGGGCGGCCAGGCGCCGAGCCTGCAGATGTTCACGTTCAAGCAGCAGTACGACACGTTCCACGATCAAAAGCTGATCGACCAGTACGCCAAAGATGGCACGATGCGCAAGGTTCAGGATTATTCGAATATGGCTTCATATGCGAAGGGCTGGGCGTTGTACCAGTTCAACTGCCAGTGATCACGTGTGTTGCGTGGCTGCGTGGCGTCGAAATAGGCGATTGGGAGAACAAGAGGCTCTGATTTGTCAAGTTTCGACACGCCGATGGAACGTTGGATTTCCAACGGTTCACGCGTTGTTCATGCGGCCCGGGTTGCGC
>ENA-OQHI01000060-OQHI01000060.1-human-gut-metagenome-genome-assembly--contig:-NODE-60-length-95677-cov-6.101559_pt1 | contig 95677 bp, 79 predicted proteins | sample MGYA00242561_ERZ504713 | MGnify/ENA primary metagenome ERZ504713 (study PRJEB26092, sample SAMD00036217) | human gut metagenome | host: Homo sapiens | study: EMG produced TPA metagenomics assembly of... | reverse complement strand
CAAAGCCGATGCAGATAGTCAGAAGACTTATCGCAGCAAGAGCCACAAGCAGGTACGAAACAAATACCAGCGCCACATTTTTTTTACGCGCAATCAATGTAAATACTTCCATTATAATTCTCCTTTGCATATTGAAAATATATATCTTTATAATGATAACAGATTTTTACCGTTTCGTATAGATTTTTTCACAGTTATAGGTTAAAATATTATAAAATTTTAGTTAAATTTCGGAGGATTACGATGCAATTTAACATAAAAGTACAAAACGATTTCATACACCGGCCTGACACTTTGCACCGGCCGTGGCTGCTATGCGCAGGCATGGAGTGTAGGTGAAGTGCTTCGCTGCTACTGTGAGGATGTACTGCCTATGCTCCCACAAGCTCACTCATAAGCTCGTGGACCGTAGTCATCCGGTTTATGCGGCCCACATTGGCACCGCAGAATACCAGACCGTTTTGCATATCTCCTTTAACCGCTGCAATCAGTGCCTTCGTAATACAGTATGGCACTGTTGCAGGGTTACATTTCTCAAGACAATTGTAGCACTTTGTGATAGGCTGCTTTTTCTTTTCCAAACCCCTGATAAACTCATTTCTGACAGCACGCCCCGGCATTCCGACCGGGCTTTGTATAATCTGCACATCAGACTCATTCGCGTTCAGATAAGCATGCTTATAGGCATCAGATGCGTCACACTCCTCTGTCGCCACAAAACGGCTCGCCACCTGCACTCCGTCGGCTCCAAGCTCCATGCAGTGCATGACATCCTCATGTGTAAACACTCCGCCTGCTACAATTACCGGAATGTGCTTTTTAAACTTCTCCTCATATGCCTTTGCACAGCTGATAATCTCCTTAATCTCGCTGTCATAATCCATATGCTCCATATCTGCAAGCTGTTCATTGGAAAATCCCAGATGTCCTCCGGCCTTTGGTCCCTCGATAACAATAAAGTCCGCTGTGCGGTTGTATCTGTGTGCCCACATTTTAAGAATCAGATTTGCTGCTCTCTTTGAAGAAACAATCGGAGCAATCCTTGTATGTGACTTTTCATCGACCAGCTCAGGCAGTTCCATTGGAAGTCCTGCCCCGCTTATAATAACATCAGCACCTGCTTCAACCGCAGCCAGAACATGCTCCTTGTAATGCTTTAAAGCCACCATGATATTGACACCTACCATTCCATGTCCACAGGCAAGCTCCTTTGCTTTCTTAATATGCTTCTTGATAGCAATCAGATTAGCCTTTGCCTGGTCCTTTTCAACCTCCGGCTCCTCAACGCCAATCTGCGCGGTGGAAATCACTCCTACACCACCCTCCTTAGCAACAGCTCCGGCCAGTCTGCTAAGACTCACTCCAACTCCCATACCTCCCTGAATGATAGGAAGCTTTGCAACCATATCTCCGATTCTCAGTTCTCTCAACATAATATGTACCTCCGAACATGTATAAATTTCATTTTTATGTTTGATATTCAAATTATTTGATAATCAAACATATATACATAGTAGCCCTTTAAGGTATTCATGTCAAGATAAAATTATATCATTTTCTATTTTATATAGTTTTTAATACTACATTCCTTATTTATTGTAACTATCCAAATTTTCTCAATTTTAATATTGACATCAAAAGACAAATCGTGTAGAATAATTTTTGTTGTGAGGCAAGCCCAGTTAGCTCAGTTGGTAGAGCAACGGACTGAAAATCCGTGTGTCTCTGGTTCGATTCCGGAACTGGGCATTATACAACAAATTAAATATTCCTATGCGGGTGTAGTTCAATGGTAGAACACCAGCCTTCCAAGCTGGATACGTGGGTTCGATTCCCATCACCCGCTTCCATCAGACATATCTGATGAGTACGTGTTTGTAGCTCAGTTGGATAGAGCAACGGCCTTCTAAGCCGTGGGTCGGGGGTTCGAATCCCTCCTGGATCACCATGAGAGAAACCCCGCAACCATGCAGGTTGCGGGGTATTTTTGTGTGTAAACAACGCAGAATGTACTCATCTTCTCAGTACATTCTGCGTTTTACTTTACAGGCTCAAAAAGTTTTTTAAAATCGTCCGTCCCTGCGGCGTCATAATCGACTCCGGATGGAACTGCACACCATACACCGGCAGAGTTTTATGTTGCAGCGCCATAATCTCATCCTTCGCTGTTTTTGCCGTAACCTCCAGGCATTCCGGCAAGCTTTCCGGCTCCACAATCAGCGAATGATAGCGCGCTGCCTCAAAGCCATTCGGCATATCCTTAAAGATGGGGCTTGCAGCCTCCAGATACACCTTATCCGCCTTACCATGCACAATCTCCGGCGCATGCACCACGTTGCCGCCAAATGCTTCACCAATCGCCTGATGCCCCAGGCAGACACCCAAAATCGGGAACTCACCGGCCAGCTGGCGGATAACCTCCAGACAAATACCTGCCTGCTTGGGATTGCCCGGACCGGGCGAAATAATAATATGATCCGGTTGCATAGCTCGGATATCCTCAATCGTCAGCTTATCATTGCGCACAACCTTGATATCAGGATTAATTTCGCCAATCAGCTGATACAGATTAAAAGTAAAACTGTCGTAGTTGTCTATAATCAAAATCATTCCTTACTCCTCCTCTGCCGTCATGCGCAGCGCCGTCATGCAGGCGCCTGCCTTATTCACGGTTTCCTGAAATTCATTATCCAACACGGAATCCGCAACGATACCGCCGCCAGCCTGAATATAAACCCTGTCATTCTTTTTAACCATAGTGCGGATGGTAATACAGATATCCATGTTACCGCCAAAATCGAGATAACCCATGCCACCGCCGTAAATACCGCGGCGCTCCGGCTCCAGCTCGTCAATAATCTCGCAGGCGCGAATCTTCGGCGCTCCGCTCAGCGTGCCTGCCGGGAATACTGCCCGCAGCGCATCCAATGCGTCCTTATCGGAACTCAGCTGGCCTGTAACCTTGCTCGTGATATGTATAACGTGCGAAAAACGCTTAATCGCCTTGTAATCACTCACCTTGACGCTGCCAAAGTCGCAGACACGGCCCACATCGTTGCGCCCCAAATCCACCAGCATATTATGCTCCGCAATCTCCTTGGCATCTGCCAAAAGCTCCTGCTCCAGCACCAAGTCCTCCTCGCTTGTCCGTCCGCGGCGGCGTGTGCCGGCAATAGGCATGCTGATGACCTTTTTGCCAACAACCTTCACCAACGTTTCCGGCGAGCTGCCGGCGATTTCCATATCGTCATTATGTAAAAGCACCATGTACTGCGACGGATTCGTTGTCCGCAAATAGCGGTAAGCGCTGAAAAGGCTTTGGTCATAGGTTGCGCTGAATTTTTGCGCGTAAACAATCTGAAAGGCATCGCCGTTTTTGATATATTCCTTGCAGCGGAGCACATTTTTATTATACTGCTCACGGCTCTGGTTACTGGTGAACTCGCCCAGCTTAGCCTTTACAGGCTTCTTCGGCTGCACAGGCTGCAGCAGCATTTCCTCCATCGCCGCAATTTCACGCTCTGCTTTAGCGTAATTGATGGCAGCATTATCCGTTTTGACATTCACAATCAGGAAAATCTTCTGCTTGAGATGGTCAAAGGCAATCAGCTTATCAAACAGCATTAAATCAACATCGGCAAATTCCGCCTTGCGCTCTTTATTCACACGCATATCCGGCTCGCAGTAGCGCATAAAATCAAAGCCAAAGGTGCCAACAAGACCGCCGGTAAAATTAGGCAGGCCTTCAATCTGCGGTGCCTTGTATTCCTCCAGAATATGGCGGATGCAGCCCAAGGGATCATTTTCCTGATACTTCACGGCAGCACCGCTGATGATTTCCGCATTACCGTCGGTTATTTTCAAACGCAGCACAGGATCATAGCCTACAAAGGAATAACGCGCCCAGTGCTCACCGCCCTCAATGCTTTCCAAAAGGAAGTAGTTGCGGCTGCTGCGTCTTACATTGTCCAAAAACGCCAGCGGCGTCAGCATATCCGCCAGGCATTCCTTAGCTACAGGCACAGCCTTGTAGTCCTTTACATACTGCATGACCTGCTCCAAAGATAAATTCAACATTTTGTCACCTCATCTGCTTATTTTCACCCGTGTCAACAAAAAAGCCTGCCCTCGTACTGCTCGCTTTGAGCAATATCAAGGACAGGCTATAAATACTTATACCTGCGGTACCACCTTGCTTCGCCGTACATCGGCGCTCTCTCGCAGAATGCTGACACATTTCTCACCCTTAACGCCGGTGTAACGTTGCCGAATACTCTCGCCTGCGCGATTTGACAGCACCCTCAACGGTCCATTTATCAGCCTGCATCTCTATCCGGCTCCCACCTGCCCGAACTCTCTGTAAGCGCATCTGCTGACTTGATCTCCGTCTCAACGGTTTGTGGTCTTTTTTGAAGTTGTGCCTAGTGTAACACTCTGCATTAATAGTGTCAAGAAAATATTACACTTTGCTTACTTCCGATTATTTTACAGTAAATAATGTAAAGCTGGTTACAGTTTCAAAATAACTGCGCAACAGCAAGCAAGGCAAGCTTACACAAGTTTTTTCTTCTCCATGAGAAAAACTCATCAAAAATCCAAAGTTTTTCTTTTGTAAACGAAAAACTTCTGAATTTCAAGTACTTTTTCTTCTACAGGCGAAAAACTTTGGAGTTAAAAATTGCTTTATACAAGCGAAAAAAAGCGGTGCACTCGCACCGCCCCAAGGTTTCAGGTTAATTTTACTATTTCATACACGCATCACGTGGCAGTCCCAGCTGCTCGCAGATATCACCCCATTTTTGCTGACGTGTCTTCATTGCCAGCAGCTCCTCCACGCTCTTGTCGCAGTGGCGCGCCAGGAACATCGCACGCTTCACCTGATGCGAAGCATAGCCCATGCGCATGTACTTGTCTACCAGCTTTTTATCCAGGCCAAACAAGCGGTGGATGCGGTCAACCTTGTACTCATGCTCGGCACGCGCCAGCTTTTCCGGCGTCAACCCCAGCAGATAATCAACGCGCGTCCACACGTATTTATCGCGCAGCTGCGCAACCTCCTTCACCGGCTTTTTCGCTGCATAGGCATGCAGGCAGAGCTTTTTCAGCTCCATATAGCTGATGCCGCTGTCAAAAAGCTCGCCAAGCTCTTCCTTGTCAAAGAGAAAGCTGTCATGCAGGCCGTTCACTGCCTTTTCCTTATCCATAGGCTTCTTGCCTGCGGCGCTGGCAGTTGCTCCGCCAACAACAAAAAGACCGCAGAGCATCAGGCAGATTAAAAGTGTTATCTTTTTCATTTTGCACCCCTTTGCGAATATTTAATTATCAAATGAGCATTTTTTTGATTCTTGCTAAAATTTTCTCCTGTTCATCTTTTGTATAGCCAATTACATCTTTGATTTCGTATTTCGGTAAAACGCATAAAAGGCTGTGAAATCCATCTTCTGCATCAGGTGTTTCCACGTATACTAAAACAGTACCGTCCGCTTTCATTTCCGAATGCGTATATTCAGTTCCATCATTTAATGTCAAATATGGATAAATCATATTAAGCACCATCCTTTCATACGTATTATAGCATATCTGCAAGTTCAGAAAAAGCTATATAAAAGTGGCGGCGCATTTGCGCCGCCGTGGAGTTAGTGGAGTTAAATGTTAGAAGCTGTATTCATAGCCAACCATGAAGTTAATACCTGTGGTATAGTATCCATAGGTTGTTTCATCAGGGCCTTTAGAGGTAGTGTAATCTTTTCTGTCTAACAAGTTATTGATATGGAGGAATGCTTTCTGATTTTTTTCAGGAGCATAGGAGAAATGCAAATCAGTGTACAGAGCAGGTTTCATTCTGTCATGAACAGCAGAGGTGCCATCTGTTCTCATACCAATGTAGTTAGCGCTCAAAGCACTTGCAAACTTGTCTGCATGATAATTTATGCCCATGTTGAATTGGAACTGGTTGTTGTATTTAATCCATTCACCACCTGCACTACTGCTGGTTTTGAAAGATTTTTGCTTCGGATTGCTGTAGGTAACACCCCAGAAGGAATCTAAATTATCATTATGTTTAACATTCAAAGACAGCTCAACGCCGGTATTTTTAACGTCAGTATTGCTATAAATCAAATTGCCTTCTGCTGCAGTACCGCTAATGCTTTCAATAGCGTCTTTAACATCATAATTGAAGACTGCCAATCTCCAAGAACGGTTTGCTTCGTTGAGCTTATAACCCATTTCATAGTGTACGCCATGCTCCGGTTTCAAATCTACAGACGGTAAAATAACGCTGCCACCAAAGATTTTAGTCAGTTCAGGTAATCTGTAGGATTTACCTGCTTTAGCATAGAAGGAGCTGTTGTCAGTCAAATCACGGATATACTGAATTTCCGGAGTAAATTTACTCTGATTCATCTGTACAGTTTTAGTAGTAATGCCTGTACTCAGGTCAGTGTTATCACCCTTAGCATTTCTTACAAATGTTTCGCGCAGATTAACAATCAGCTTATCGGCATCAGTCATCTGCCAGTCATAAGATGCATAGAGAGAGTAGATATCACGATTATATGCGCCAGTACGTTCCGGTTTAGCAGGAGTGTTACCCATTTTCTTAGCTGCAGAACCATAAACATCCAGTTCCTCACGTTTGAAGGATGCACCTAAAAGGAATTTATCTTTCTCGTTAACATCAAATACCTTCTGCACGTTGAGATTGGTGTTGTAGCCTTTACGCCAGCTATATTTAATTGCTTTACTGATTGTACCATCTTTCTTCCAGGTAATCTGGTCATAATTTCTTTCCTGCGTACCATAGGAGAGGTTAGAAGTAAAACCATGCTTATCATCAATTGCTAAAGCAAAGGTATTGTTATGGTCATCATATTCTTTTCTTTGATAAGGACTCTTAAGATATGTGTTGTCGATTACATCCATCACATTATTGTTCTCTACATAATTATGTGTGAATTTTACGTTGTCATTAATGTTGTAGTTCCACAGGATACCCTTGCTTTCGCCCTTGATATAATCATAATGGCGATAGGAAGTCTTACCCATAGCAGTATTTTTAACAGTAGTTGTCATGTTAGATATCTTACCGCGATTTTCCAAAGATGCGGTTGCATTAAATCTATCGGCACCAACAGATACTGCATAACGCTCACGGCCATAATTGCCTGCAGAAACTTTAACACTGTTTTTCACAGTATTTTTGGTAATAATATTGACAACACCGCCTGTAGCCTCAGAACCATATAATACAGAACCGCCGCCACGAACTATCTCTATTTTCTCAATCATATCAGACGGAATATCTTCCAGGTTATATTTACCGTCCTGGTTCATTGGAACACCGTCAACCATAACGAGAGTACCTTTATCTACGCCACGAATAATAATTTTACTGGTCATAGAACCCATTGCTGCACCATTAGGACCTTGTGCACTTGACATAACTCCCAAAGCGTTTTGCAATACATCATAAGCGGAACCAGCACCACTGTTTTCAATTTTTTCTTTGGTAACTACTTCTACAGCAGCCGGAGTTTTTAAATCTTTAGTCTCCATTCTCTGTGCAGTAATAACCATCGGATCCAGAGAATACTCCTGTAACTCTTCAGCAAATACGTTTGTGCCCCCCCATATTACACTACCGGTAATGAGGGCCGTCATCAATAAACCCTTGGAAAAATTACTCTTCATGTTTACTCATACTCCTATCAAAAAAAATTATTGAAAAGCCCTCGCATATCCAGTCTTTCATGGTCATATGCAGCAAGCCTTACAATCGGCAAAATTGTATCTGTACATTAGCTCATTCAGTTAATATTATATCTTATTTTAAACTATATAGCTACTTTATAGGCAAGATTTTTGCAAAAATTTTTGCAAGTAAAAATCACCGCCAGATTCGTCTTCAATCATGGCGGTGATCGCTGTTTTTATCAGTTTGTATCCCTAGGCGCTCATTTTAGCAGCCAGCGCACGTACTTCCTTCACCGAAAGCTTAGAGTACTTAACAATCTTATCTATGCTTTCATTATTGGCAAGCATCTCTTTGGCAACGCTAATACGTGCTTCCTTTTGCGCTTTAGCAGCTTTAGCTTCATATTTTTTCGCCATTTTTTCCAAGGCTTCTTTTTCACGCTTCGCTATAAGCTTTTCCATTACATCGCCCATTTTATCCAAGCCCTCCTTATCTTCTTTAAAGTATCTAATTTTTTCTGCAAGCTTTTTATAATGCATATCATCAGGGTTCTTACAGCAAAAGTCATGCATCAGCATTCCTAACGGAGTGTCATTATGAATTTTGGCATTAACGTAGATAATATGCGAGCCATCTGCAAAACTGTGACCGTTCTCATCTATCGTTCTATGAATATGATAGATTGGCAACAGCCCTTTAAGAACATCTTCCCTTGTAATGAAAATAACATAGTTCTCAGGGATTTTGTCAAAATACTCACCCTTCGGCAAGCTTTTGGCATCCAACAGGCTCATATGATAGCGCGCTCTTTGAGGAATGGCGCCACTGCTTTCATTCTGTACTTCGACATTAAACTTGGTGCCATCAGCTTTTTCAGCTAAAATATCAAGCTGTAAGTCCCTTCCCTGAAGATTTTTAAGACGTTTTTGTGTAGATGCTTTCTTTACTTTGATTGTATCATTTTCTAAAATAATCCGCAATATTAATTGCGTGCGCTCTATATCATCTTCAAAAACCTTGGTCATGAACGGGTCATCCATAAGCGTAAATTCTTTAATGGAATTCAATAAATCTTGCTTTACTTTTACCATTTATTTTCTATAGCCTTTCTTCTGATTTTTCTGACTAGTCTTTGTGTTTATTATATTAACAGAGAAGGTTACGATAGTCAAGTAATTTTTCTGAAAATTTGCTTTTATTTTGACGGTATATTAAAAGGCGACGCAAATGCGCCGCCGTAGGGTTAAGTGTTATTAGAAAGTATAGGTATAAGTGATTCGAATATTTCTCGGCAAAGAATAATATCTGGTTGAATTAGCATTAGACCAATTGCCTACAAGATCTTCTCTGTTCAAAATGTTCTCACAAACTAAATCAATTCTATGATCTTTAGATAATTGATAGCTAGTATAGAGGTTCAAAGGCAATCTATCTTTCCAGCCGCCAGCTCTATCAGCAGTCATACTACCAGCTAACGAAGCGGTAAAATCGCGATTATTATATTTCAAGCTGGCAGTATATTGTTCTCTAGCAAATTTCCTTGTCCATTTACCGGCATCTTTGGATTTAGGATTAGAAATATCAGTACCCAAAGAATAAGAGAAATGATTATCCACGTTCTTTTCATAATTAACTTCTAAGCCTAAATTTTCAAAAGGACTATTTATTGCCTGATTCACACCATCTTTATCAGTTGTATAGGTCCATGCATCCATATCAATATAATAAAGAGCTGTTTTAAATATACTGGTGTTACTTACCTTTTTATAACCCAATTCATAGGTCCATCCCTCTTCAGGTTTTAATTCCTGATTAGGTTTAAATTCTACTGAACCACTGCCATATAAAGAAGTAAAGTTTGGCATTTTAAAAGCTTTTGCTGCATTTACGTAAACACTACTATTTTTATCAATTTTTTTAATCAAAGAAAATTCAGGTGTAAACGCATTATAATCATCATTAGCTTTCAAGAATTGTTCTCTGGCGCCAATTGTAGCAGTAAAATCATTACCCAAATCTCTAGTAGCTTGAACAAACACCGCATAAGTCTTTGCATCTTTATCCAAGAGTTGATTAACAAGATTACCACCACTGTATGGATTATCACAATTATATGTCTGTTTCTCTAAAGTAGTACCAACAATAATGTCTGCAACTTTTGTATTAAACTCTTTCTGTACATCTAAACCAAGTGTATCAAAAGTAATATGTTCTATTTTCCATGCAGACGCTATACCTTTTCTTACTTTATATGTATTGTTATGTCTATCACTTCTATTGTAATACAAGTTACCTTTTAAGGAACCATCGTTATATTGGATTCTGGCAAAATCTTCTTTATACTTAAAACTGGAATCCTCTTTTAATGTTTTCCATGTAGCAGTATCATATTGGTTAAATTGGTAGTCATTATCTGTATGTTGATGACTTACAGTCCATTTATCATCAAATTTATACTTCCACATAACCGAGGATTTTTTGCCATCGTTAATAGCTCTACCATTGCTGGCATAACCTTTTAATTCATCACCTTGTTCTAAGTTTGCCACAATTCCTAATTTGCCTAAACCAAGGGAAATACCTTCTCTAGTTTTGCCGTATTCACCTTTACTTAAAGAAATGCTGTTTTGCATTTGTTTTTTCGTAATGATATTAATTACACCGGAAGCTGCCTCACTACCATATAAAACAGAAGATGCACCTTTAACAATTTCAATTCTTTCAACAGCTTCTACTGGTAACGTATTTAAAAAATAAACATTGTTCATATTAATGGGAGCACCATCAATCATTACCAATGTTCCCTTATCGTTACCGCGAATTAAAATTTTAGCAGACATGCCACCCCATGCTTGACCATTAGCGCCATATCCATATGATGTAATACCATTTGCTAATTTCAATCCATCATATAAATTAGTTGCACCGGATTGGGTAAGCTCTTTTTCTGTTATAACCTTTACCGATGCCGGTGTATCAACATCGTCTTTTTGAGTTCTTTGCGCTGTTACAACCATCTGGTCAAGCGTATACTCCTGCAGCTCTTCAGCAAATACGTTTGTACCCCCCCCACATTACACTACCAGTAATGAGGGCCGTCATCAATAAGCCTTTTGTCATCTTCATTTTACTCATACTCCTATCAAAAATATTTATTGAAAAGCCCCAGCACACCCAGTCTTTCATGGTCATATGCAACAAGCTTCACAATCGGCAAAAAATATCTGTATATCAACTCATCCAGTTAATATTATATCTTATTTTAAACTATATAGCTACTTTATAGGCAAGATATTTGCAAAAATTTTTGCAAATAAAAAATCACCGCCAGATTCGTCTTCAATCATAGCGGTGATCAATGTTTTTATTAATTTGTATCCCTAGGCGCTCATTTTAGCAGCCAGCGCACGTACTTCCTTCACCGAAAGCTTAGAGTACTTAACAATCTTATCTATGCTTTCATTATTGGCAAGCATCTCTTTAGCAAAGCTAATACGAGCTTCTTTTTCCGTCTTTTTGATAGCTTCTTTTTCACGTTTCGCTATAAGTTTTTCCATTACATCGCCCATTTTATCCAAGCCCTCCTTCTCTTCTTTAAAGTATCTAATTTTTTCAGCAACAATTATTTATATATTATAATAACAAACGTAAAATGCAAAGTCAAATAACTGCACATCATACTTTTTGTGTTAAATAGCTGTTCTTGTATACAAAAAGGCGGCGCAAGCGCGCCGCCAAACTCAAATGATGTTAAAAGCTGAAGTTATAAGTTAAAGTCCAATTAAAGGGCAGGTCATAATACTCATATGTGCTTACAGGTTCAGTTCTGTCCAAAATGTTACGCAAATTCAATACAGCTGATTGATTTTCTGTTGGTCTGTAAGTAAATGCAGCATTTACCAAAAATCTATTTTTCAAATCATGGTCATATCCTGAATTGCCACCATATTTGTAGCTACTTGGCTCTCTATCAGCCAATACAAGACAATTTAAATTTGCAGAGAACTTGTTAAGAGTATAGTCTACGCCTGCATTCAACTGCATACGTGCAGATTCTTGCGCCCATTTATGAGTGTCATCATCGTAAGACTTAGGATTCTGATAAGTAGCACTAATATTGTAATCCCATTTATCACTAAGCTTCTTTAAATACTCTAATTCTACGCCAGTATTTTCAAATTTACCCATATTAACTTGAATTTTATTTTTGGGATCAGGTAGCCAATCAAAATATTTCCATTTGAATTTATTCTTATAGTCCATATTAAAGATTGCCAACTTTGTAGATGAAGTATCAGTAATATGTTTTAAACCAGTCTCATATGTCCAGCCTTCTTCAGGTTTAATGCCATTCTTCTTAATAATATCAGCAGATGTACCACCAGAAGAAGTATGAGAATTTATAGCAGGCATTTCAAAAGCTTTACCAATGTTAGTATACCATGATAATGTATCATTAATTTTGTACAATGTCTGCAATTGCGGTAATAATACATTATTGTTATTGTCTTCAAAATCAGTAGCTCTATAAGTTTCACCACGTAAACCTATCGTAGAACTAAATTTATCATCAAATTTCTTATGATACGAAATATAAGCACCATAGCTATTTCTGTCATTATCAGCCTTATCTGCAAATGTTTGGTCATATTTTTCATGTTTTAAGGTAAGACCGAATATTAAGCTATCTTCGCCAAAATCCCACTTCTTCTGACTATCGACATAAATATTAGAAGCAGTATAGTTACTTGTATCACCACCACGCTTTGCACTACCATTAGTTGCAACATTCATAGCTTCAACTTTTTTGCTATTGTATGCTAAAGTAGTCTTTGTCTGATTTTCATTATCACTATAAATTAAACTTGCAGCATGTTTTGTATCATGATAAGCATATCTCGTTAAAACAATTTCGCCGGTTTTATAATCTCTCTGTCCGTACATAGGATTCATTTTTGAATAGTTCCATGTAAACTGAAGATTAGGAGATAATGCTAAACTAGTAAACGCATTTGTTCTTTGATATTTTTCATTAACTCTATATGTACCATTAGGTGTCTGAATAACACCCGTTTTAGTTTTATTCAAAGCATCTGGTCTATCCATTTGTGCATGCTCAAATTTATCAACATAATCTTTACCAAAAGAAGCAATAAAACCTTCGCCTTGAGTGGTAACGCTATATTTGTTCAAATAATTACCACCAGTGGCACTAAGAGTTGTTTTTGTTTCTCCATTCCCTTTCTTAGTAATAATATTTATAACACCGCCAAGTGCTTCAGCACCATAAAGTACAGAGTTAGCACCTTTAACAACTTCTATTCTTTCAATAGCACTAACCGGAATTGCACTTACAGATGCATAATTATTAATATTAATAGGTGCACCATTTACCATAACTAAGGCACCCTTGTCGAAGCCGCGTAAATAGACACGACTATAGCTGGAACCTAAGTCATCGCCACCAGGACCATAAGAATAATCGGTAACACCTGCAACTCTTCTTAGTGCTTCCATAGTAGTTGTAGCACCATTTTTTTCAATTTCATTAGCTGTAATAACGCTGACAGTAGCAGGTGTTTCCAAATCCCTAGTTTCCATTCTTTGCGCCGTTACAACCATCTGGTCAAGCGTATACTCCTGCAGCTCTTCTGCAAATACGTTCGTCCCCTCCCACATTACACTACCGGTAATGAGGGCCGTCATCAATAAACCCTTAGAAAAATTACTCTTCATGTTTACTCATACTCCTATCAAATATATTTTGACCACTCTTCCCCCGCCCAGTCTTGCATGGTCACGGTCTATCAAGCGCATCAAGCAAAATTGTAAGCTATACGGCAATATAGCTATAAAAAAGCGCCCTTGCTTTTATAATCAGCAAAGGCGCAAGTTACTCCTCTGATATTATATAGAAAGCTTCTTTGCAAAGTTATATTTCGCTTTAGGAATCTCTCTTTTTATATGTCTATAGTATACTACACAAGTCTTATATATTCAATATATATTCTTATTATTAAACTAAATTCGATTAGGAAATTTTTCCTTCAACCACAAAAACAGTATCGGCAATACCAAAAGCGTAAATACCGTCGACGTTATCATACCGCCGATGATAACCCACGCCATGCTAACGCGCGTTTCCGAGCCTGCGCTCAGCGACAGCGCCGTCGGCAGCATGCCCACCACCATCGTCAGTGCTGTCATAAAGATAGGCTTCAGACGCGTTTTGCCTGCTTCGATTACCGCTGCCTTCGCCGTCATGCCTTCATGCATCAGCGTAAGCGTATAGTCCAACAGCAACGTGCCATTTTTCGCTACCAAACCATCCATAACCAGAATACCGATAAGTGAATACAGATTGATTGTATTATGCGTCAGCAGCAAACAGAAGATGGCACCGATAATGCCCAGCGGCAGCGAAAACATACGGATGAACGGAGTAAATACCGATTCATAGAGCACTGCCAGCAGCAGATAAATCAACAGAAGTGACAGCGACAATGCCATAGCCATTTCGGCAAAGGAATCGTTCATCGTGGTCGCCTGACCAGAAAAAGCATAGCTACTCTTAAGACCTGCGGCATTGAGCTTCTGCGTCAGCTCCTTAACTACCTCATTCAGCGGTCTGTCCGTCAGATTACACTGGATGTTGATAATGCGCTCCTTGTTCACTCGACGAATCGTAATCGGGCCTACGCCCTCTTCTACGTCGGCAAGGTCGCCAAGAAAGACGCTTCCTCTGCCTGTCTGCACGGGAATAGCACACACGTCTTCAATATCATAGCCACTGCCACCGGCAAAGCGTACTGCAATATCGGTGTCATTGCCATGGTTTTGCACATCGTTCGCCAGTACGCCGGCACTGCGTCCGCCGATAGCGGCATTAAAGGACTGCGCCACGTCATTGACTGTCGCGTGATAATATTTCAGCTTGTCGCGGTCCACCGTCACCTTCAGCTCCGGCATGCCCTTGACATAGGAATTTTTGATATCCTTCAGGCCTGCAGTCGAAGCAAAAATCTGCTCTACCTTGGCGGAATCTGCCACGAGCTGGTCCATATCGCTGCCCTTAAGCTCCACCTGTACCGGTGAACGCACAAGGTTGCGACCGCCCGAAACACCGGTAACGGACGACTGGATTTCGTTTACGCGCACCTTGATTTCGCCAAGATTCTGCTTGGCAAAGCTGCGGATGCCCTGTGCTACCTGCCACACGTCCCTGCTGCGCTCATCGCTGCTTTTGAGCGCGATAATCAGCTTGCCCATGCTCTGTGTGGTCGTTACATTAGTCATATAATGCTCGATTTCCGGCACCTTGGCCAAATAATCCTCAAACAGCAGCAAGGCCTCGTTGGTTTGGTCGGCGTTAAAGCCTGTAGGCAGCTCAATATTCACCTGAATCGCGCTTTCATCGGTACGTGGCATGTACTCCGAGCCAACGATACCGAGCGGCACCAGCGCCACCGCCACCGCGAAGGCTGCCAGCACTCCCAGCACCAACTTCTTCGGCTTTTCGATGCATTTGCGCAGCAGAATATCATATTTTGCGATTGTCTGCGCCTCAAAGGCATCCAGCCTGCTCCACAGCTTGCCCTTAGGCTCCTCCACGCCGTTTTTATAAAAGCGCGAAGCCAGCATCGGCGTCAGCGTAAAGGAAACGACAAGCGACATCAGCGTAGCAAAAACAATCGTCATGCCAAACTGCTTGAAGAACTGGCCTGTCGCGCTCTGCATAAAGGCAATCGGCAAAAATACCACCACATCGCAAAGCGTCATAGCGATTGCCGCCATACCAATCTCATTACGTCCTTCCTCCGCTGCTACATCGGCACTTTTGCCCATAGCCAGAAAGCGATGGATATTCTCCAACACAACAATGGAGTCATCGACAAGAATACCGATACACAGCGCCATACCCATAAGTGACATCATATTGAAGGTAAAGCCTGCCAGATACATAAGGAAGAAGGTTGCAATCAGCGAGGTAGGAATGGCAATCATAACTGCCATAGAGGACTTCCAGCCACGCAGGAACAGATACAAAACAAGTCCTGTAGTAACAAGTCCTTCGAGCAGCGTTTTTAGCGTGTTGCTTAGGGAATCGCGTACGAAATGCGACTGGTCATAAACAACTGTGAAAACGTAGTCCGGATAATCCTTACGCAGCGTTTCCAGCTGCTGCAGCACGCCGTCTGCTGTGTCGACGATATTGGCACCGCTGGCCTTATAAACCTCCAGCGATACCGCCTCATTGCCGTCAACACGGCTGTAGGCCACGGCACGCTTATCCTTGGCCTGCACGTTAGCCACCTGCCCCAGCTCGATATATCTGCCGCCTGCACCCTTAAGCTGCAGATGCTGAATCTCCTCCGGAGCCTTATACTGCGCCTGCAGACGCACGGTTTTTTCCAAAGCATCGGTATAGACGGAGCCGGAAGAAACAATAACGTTTTCCTTGCGCACCGCTGTAATAATATCCTGCAGCGTCAGTCCGTAATAATTGAGCTTATCCTTGTCAACCTCGATTGCGATTTCCTTGGCACGTCCGCCGGTAACGTCAACATCGGCTACACCGGCTGCCTGCTGCAAGCGCTCCTTAAAGCTGCTGTCTGCCAAGGCAAAAATATCGTCCAGATTATCCTTGGACGTTGCTGCAATCTGGATAATAGGATATTCTTCGGAGGAACGCTTGAGCACTGCAGGCTCATCAATATCTTCCGGCAGATTCTTACGGATACGGCTGACTTTTTTCGTTGCCTCGATAGCCACCATATCAGCATCGGCCTGACTGTCCAGCTCGACAAAAATCTCCGCACGTCCGGGACGTGTAGCGGAACGCACCTGCTTAAAGTGCGAAATTGAGGACAGCTCGTCCTCAATCGGCTTCGTCACCTGCTGTTCAACGGATTCCGTACTGGCACCCGGATAGTTGACAATGACGCTGATAAATTTAGAGTCTACGTCCGGCAACAGCTCCACGCCAATGCGAAAGAAGCTGATAAGACCGAGGACGCAGACTAATATGTAAATCATGCAGATACCGATAGGCCGTTTAATAGAAAAGCGTGTAATATTCATTACTTCGCCTCCTCCTTGGCCACCTCAACCACCATGCCATCACGCAGACGCGCAAGATTATCAAGGATAACCGTTTCGCCTATCTTCACACCCTGCACTATTTCAATGCTTTCATTATTACTTGCACCGGTAGTAACAGGCTTTTTCAGAGCTTTATTACCCTTGCCCAGCACATAGACAAAATATTTGCCATCCCGTTCGAGAACGGCATTTTTAGGTAAATATATAGTGGATGGCTTTTGCAGAAAACGCAATTCACCCTTGGCAAACAAGCCTGCCTTTACATTGGAGCCAGGCTCATCCAGCCTGATGCGGAGGGTAAACTTGTTTGTTTCCCTGCTTCTTACAGGGCTCACATAAACAACAGTACCCCGGCATATTTCGCCAATCGCCTCCAGCTTCAGCTCAACCTGCGTGCCAACGGTCACAGAAGCAGCCTCGGCCTCTGTAATATCGCAGTCCACTGTAAAACCACTGTCATCCAAAAGGGTAAGCAGCCTGCTCCCTGCAGGCGCATAGCCACCCACTTCTGCATCGCGGTAGGTAATAATACCTGCGCGTGGTGCCTTAAAAATCAGATCGTGATACTTGTTTTGCGCAATAATGTACTCCTGCTCGCGTCTGGCAGCAATCTGCTCCTGACGGTAGACCTGCGATGGTGTGTCGTCATAATCCACCTGCTGCGCCAAAGCATCGTACTGCGCCTTTTTATTAGCCAGCGTCTGCTCCATACTGTCCAGCTCGGACTTGGAAACAGCGCCCTGCGCATAAAGCTTACGGTAACGCTCTGCGTTGACCTGCGCCAGCTTATAATCAGCCTCATAGCGAGTAAGGCTGGTGCTGTAGCTCACATCCGTAGTTGCCGCATTAGCTCCGGCCTCGGCATAGCGTGCCTTGGCCTTGAGCATTTCGGCGTGGGCATCATCAAGATGCTGCACCAGCAGAATATCTCCTGCCTGCACCTTGCTGCCCAAATCCACATTAATCTCATCGACGATGCCGGCATACTTGTTGATGATATCAATCTGTGCCTTGGCCTTGAGCTGTCCAAAAAGATTAATGCTTTTATACAATGGTCGTCTGCTTACTGTCTGCGTGTGCACAATAGGTTTCATTACTGCTTTTTTTGACGTAGACTGGTTGGAGAGATGCCTGAGGCCCAGTGTCAAAGTAATGCCTATCACACAGATAGCAAGCAGACTAAGGAGTTTGTGTTGTAATATATAGTTTTTTGCCTGAGTAAAATCGGGGCGCAGCATTATTTCGCTGCTGCCTGAGTATCAGCAGCTACGGCCTGTTGGCAGACTTCCAGCATAGCCTCAGCAAAGCTGCCTGCCGGAACCGGAACAAACTTCAGTTCCTTAGCCTGATGGCTCAGCAGAGTTTTCTTGCTGCCATAAACATCCATTACCTCTACGCCGTAGGTTTTATCCTGCAGATTAAAGGTCATGACGATTTCACAGTATTGCACCTTCTCTTTTTTAGTCAGAGAAGCCTTGTATTTTTCATTGAGCTTTTTCAGCATATCCTTATCGGTAAAAACGGTTTTCGTCAGCACGGAAATAATATTTTTGTCGGGCAGGCCGTTAGTAACCTTGCTGAAGGTCAGGGAATCCATATCGTAAGCATAAATACCTACGTTATTTTCTACAACAATAGACCAACGTGCCTGCTCCTGTTCTTCTTCGCTCGGTTTAGGCATCATGCTGATTTCCCAGTTCATACCCTCCTGAGTTGCAGGCTTCTTGTCTGCATCCGCAGCAAAAGCGGTTGCACAGCAAAATAAGGTTATTAATAAAATAAGCAGTTTTTTCATGAAAACTCCACTCCTTTATATTTCAATATACCTATTAGTATACTATACTCTTATCTTTAATTCAAATTTCTTACAATATGAATTATATTTTCCTTAGACAGCTTCTGTAGCGTATAATAATTGGCCTGCATAGCGGCGGCAACCTTCTTTGCCAGGCCCAGCTTGATAAAACCGCTTTCCGTATCAATCACTACTGAAGTAATTTTAGCCTTGGCGATTTTTTCAGCAATGCTGATTGCTGCAGCAACAGGATCCTTTTCGCCCTCGTGTACGGCATTCGCGCGTCCGTCGGTAACAACAATCAGAATCGGCTCCAGCTCGCTGTCACGCTTGTTCAAAAGCGCCAACGTCTGCAGCGACAGCGCCAAGCCGTCTGCCAGTGGCGTTTTACCACCGGTCGGCATTTCTGCCAGACGCTTCTGCGCCAGGTCCACGCTGCGGGTAATCGGCAGCAGCATATCCGCCTTATCACGACGGAAAGCAATCATACCTACGCGGTCACGCTTTTGGTACGCCTCCTGCAGCATGTAGAAAATGGCACCCTTAACAGCGCGCATACGCTCACGTGCACCCATGGAGCCGCTGGCATCCACTGCAAACAAGAAGGTGTTGCCGATGCGTTTTTCTCGCACCTTCTGGCGTAAATCCTCCTCCTTGATGTTCAGCGCACAGCCATTGTCCTCACGCAAGCGCTGAAACGGCGCTGCAGCACGGATGGTTGCGTCAAAGGCCAAGTCTGTAACCTTGCTTTTAGGCTGTTCGGCGCGCACATAACGTCCCTGCTTCAGGTCAGTCTTGGTCACGCTGCGTTTGCCGCTGCCACGGCGCACATTGCGGTCCTTGCCCAAATCCAGCAGCATCTTCGGCAGACGGAAGCTCTTATCGATATCTGCAAGCTGCTCCTCCGGTGCCAGATTGCTGTTATTATGCTCCTGCTGCTGCTCGTCCTCGTCGCTTTCGTCGTCCTCGTCCTCATCGTCAGAAGCATCGTCATCTTCGTCATCATCGCCGTTATCCAATGGCGGTGGTGGCGGCAGCTGGTTATCTTCGTTGTCCTCGTCGTTATTATCATCGTCAGGATTATCTTCGTTATCCTGCTCATTTTCATCTTCGTTTTGGTTATCGTCCTGTTGCTCCTGCTCCTCGGGCTGTTGCTCTGGCGGCTTGCGCATACGGTGCGGCAGCACGAACTGTGCGGCCTCCTCCACGTCCTTCGGCAGCACATAGGTGCGATCAGCCAAAGCAGCGATAGCACGCGCAGCCTCGAGCAGATAAATTTCCGCACGATGGCCGGCACAAAAAGCCTGCGAGCACAGCTGAGCGGCAAGCATCAGCATCGCATCGCTCACCTCAACCTGCGGCAGCAGCTCACGCGCTGCCTGCACCTTCGCTGCCAGGGCAGCAGTTTCTTCCGCATACTGCTCACAAAACGCAAGGGTATTGCTACTATATGCTAAGGCACGTTGGATAACCTCCACGCGCTGACCGATATCCTGCAGTGCCTGCATATCTGCGTACATACCGAAACGGTCCAGAATATGTCCGGGCAGAGTGCCCTCCTCAGGATTCATCGTAGCAATAACGGTCGTGCGCACCTCATGGCTACAGCTGATACCGTCACGCTCCACATTGTTGATGCCTGCGCTGTTGGCATCCAATGCCGCAGTCAGCAGCTCCTGACGCAGCAGATTCGCTTCATCAATATAAAGAATGTTATCCGTAGCACGTGCCAGAATGCCCGGTGAAAAGCGTTTTTCGCCCAGGCTCACGGCAGCCTCCAGATCAATGCTGCCAAAAAGCATATCCTCTGTTACGTTCAGCGGCAACGTCAGCATCCTTTGCGCACCAATCAAACTCTGCACACTGCGGGCCAGCACGGATTTTGCCGTACCCTTGGCACCGCCTATGAGCAGACCGCCTGCTCTGCGGTTGACCAAAGCAATCAGCAAGGCCTTTTTAGCCTCCTCCTGCCCCACAACCGCAGTAAAAGGATAGAGATTATTTTTCAGCATAGTCAACGCTCCTTAGGCTTCGGCAGCCAAAAAGCTTTCTACCTTATTCCAATCCAGCTCGCCCTCTTCAAACGGACGGCGGCGCATACGGTGCGGCAGCACCAGCTTAGCTGCTTCCTTCAGGTCATCAAGGTTAGCCTGCTTGCGGCCGTTGAAGGCAGCCAGGGTCAGCGCTGTTTTGATAACAGTAATATCTGCACGGTGACCGTCTACGCCCAGCTCAACAGAAAGCTTAGCTACGGTTTCCAGCAGCTTGTCATCAATAGTTACCTCCGGCAGCAGCTTGCCGGCAGCAATAATTTTTTCCGCCAGCTCCTCCTGAGCTTCCTTATAACCTGCAATAAAGCTTTCAGCATCGTTTTCATAAGCCAGACGGCGTTTGATTACCTCTACGCGCTGCAGCGGGTCATGCTCGCCGGTCACGACAACGCTCAGACCAAAGCGGTCCAAAAGCTGCGGGCGGATGTCACCCTCTTCAGGGTTCATAGTGCCTACCAGCACAAAGCGTGCGGGGTGGGAGTAGGAAACGCCCTCGCGCTCAACGGTGTTTACGCCCATGGCAGCGGCGTCCAGCAGCACGTCTACAACGTGGTCATCCAGCAGATTTATTTCATCTACATATAAAATATTGCGGTTAGCCTGCGCCAAAATACCGGGTTCGAACTTTTTCTCACCATGCTTAATCGCATGCTCAATATCCAATGTACCGACAACGCGGTCCTCTGTTGCGCTTACAGGCAGTTCAACTACGCGCATGTTGATGGTTTCCTCCGGCAAGGTGCCTTCTACCTGCAGCTTGGCAGTACAGTCATCACAAAGCTGGCTGCTGTGCGGGTCACAGTGGAAGCGACAGCCGTGCACAGCCGCCATCGGCGGCAGCAGCTCGGCGAGAGCACGTACAGCGGTGGACTTAGCCGTGCCCTTTTCACCTTTAATCAAAACACCACCCAAGGCCGGGTTAATAACATTCAAAATCAGGGACAGCTTCATTTCCTCCTGTCCAACAATCGCAGTAAAAGGATATACAGCAGTACGTTTCATTTATATTCCTCCGTTTATTAAAAAGAGCTATCAATAAAATATGTATCTAATTATACAGTGTCTACTAGGTATACACGCAAGCGATTTGGAGAAAAAATTTTATTCATCACCGCGCTCCTCGATTTCACCTTCAATATTCAGCAGCAGCTCCTGCAGCGACTGCTTTGTTTGCGGCTTAGCGTTCCACAGCTGGCGCTGCTCCGCCTCCAGCAAAACCTCCGTCAGTCTGTGCAGCGCCCAGGGATTAACCTCAGCAAACCATTTCTGCATATCTTTGTCCAAAGCGTACTTTTCCGCAAACTTTTCATACATCCAATCCTCCATAACAGCGCTGGTAGCATCCCATTGGAAACAGTTATCAACATATGTTGCCAAATCGCCTGCTCCCTTATAGCCAAACTCCTTCATGCCCCGTATATATTTGGGATTAATCGCCTCACCGCGGAACAGACGCTTGACCTCCTCTGCCAGCGTGCGAATCACGACATGCTGACGGTCGGAGCTGTCACTGCAATAGTTTTTCGGCATCTTGCCGCTGAAATTACGCACTGCAGCAATCATGCCGCCACGGTACGCGTTATAATCATCGGAATTCAACAAGTTAGACTCGTGGTTATCAATATTGCTGACGGTAACTTCCAGCTTCGCCATACGATTAGTGAACAGATGCGGCCTGTACTGACCTTTTTCACCCTCGCCATAGACATGTGCACCCCAGCGCACATACACATCAGCAATATCGCCCAAATCATCCCAATTGCGGGAAGCCAAAAGTGCACTCACGCCTGCGCCATGCGCTCCCGGCGGGTCGCCGAAAATGCGGTAGGATGCCTGCCTCCATGCCTGCTCCTTATCCACACCCTCGCTTTCCAGTCGCTGCGATTCCTCCACCACATGCTTGCGCACGAAATTATCCTCAAAGCTTTCATCCAGTGCCGCCACCTGCTGCACTGCCTTATCCAACCAGCACACCGCTCCCGGCAGCGTGTCGCGGAACAGGCTGCTGATGCGTCCCGTAACATCAACACGTGGACGCTTCAGCTCATCGAGCGGAATAATCTCGATGCCTGTCACCTTCAGGGTTCCCTTCTGCCAAACAGGACGCACGCCCATCAGGCGCATAAATTCCGCCATACACTGACCATTAGAGCGCATGTTATAGGTCGCCCACAGCAAAATACCTACGCTTTCGGGATAGCGGCCTTCCTCCGCTACAAATTTGTTAATCACATCCTCCGCCATCTGTGAACCGATTTTCCACGCTACAGGTGTAGGCAGCAGCTGCGGATCAACGCCGTAAAAATTGCGTCCGGTCGGCAAAATCTCGGCACCTCCGCTCGTAGGCGCACCGCCGGCGCTAGGCTCAATATATTCTGACTGCAGCGCACGGATGCAGTTGCTGCGTTCCCAGGTAGTATGCGCCAGGCTGGGATACAGCTTGTCGCAGATGAAGCCGGCAATTTTTATAATATCCTGCTGCACAGTCTCATCCCAACACTTTACGCACTCCAACGCCCGCAATTTATCTTCGTGGACTACGAAACCATCATTTTGCAGCAGACGGATAATCTCCAAGCATTGGCCGTTAATTTTATCAAGCAGCATACCGTAGCTCAAAATACCGTCTGGCAACAGCTTGCTGCTGTTGTCAATCAGATCGTAATAATCATAGCCGTAAGCCTGTGCCAATGTTTTAGGCAGTGACGGCATATCGGGATTTTCCAAGCGCACCAATGCATAAAGATATTCCGTAAGCTTTTCGCCCTGCGGCGGATTACCCATGATATGCAGGCCGGTAGTCATCTGCATATTCTTCAAATCCGTCAGATATGTGTGCAGATGACCTACATAATCGTCAAAATCAGCGGCATCCTCCTCACGTACCTCGTCTGTAAGGTCGGCAGCAGCAGCTTTCTCTCTGATTTGTGCCATCGGTTCGCTCAAATCGGCATCCTTATCAGCCTTAAAGTGCACATATTCCTCCAAAGCCTTTTCCAGCTCCGCCAGCTCATCATACACACCGCTGATGCTAAGAGGTGCCGAAAGATAGCTGATGAGGCAGGCAGCACTGCGACGTTTGGCCTGTATGCCCTCGCCTGTATCTACAACCCAATAGGGATAAACATTGGGTAAATCGCCGGTACAGATATCGGGATAGCATTCATCACCCATCGCTACACCCTTGCCCGGAAGCCATTCCAAACTGCCGTGCGTACCAATATGCATCATAGCATCTGCGCCCCAGATATCGCGTAGCCAGTGATAAAAGCCCAAATAATGGTGTGTCGGCGCGCAGTCAGGCGAATGGTAAATTTTGTCAGGATCCTCGCCAAAGCCACGCGGTGGCTGTATCGTAATAAAAATATTGCCATTCATCGTTCCGGGAATCAACAGAAAATCATCATAAAAGAAAACCTCGCCCGGTGCTTCGCCCCAATCCTGCTCCAGGCGTTGCTGTACCTTTTCCGGCAGGGTCTTATAATAATCGCGGTATGCACTGACGAAGAGCTTGGCATCGGCATTATCAATCTGCTTTTCGCTCATACAGTCCCTGTCATTCGTCGCACCGGCAATCAGCTCGTCAATAAACTCCTGCCTGTCTGCCGGAATATGGTCAACGACATAACCTGCATCCCGCAAATCTTGCAGCAGCAGGCGCACGCTTTCAATACTATCTATCGCCGAACAGCTGCCAATGTTGGAATTGGTCGACGGATGGTTGTGAAAAACAATGGCTATTTTCTTTTCGGCATTCGGCTTAATACGCAAAAGTGCCAGCTTTTTCGCCTTCCGCACCAGCATATTCATGCGCTCTGCAATCTCCTGCGTAACCTGCTTGCCCTCAGCATCACGCTCCATCGTCGTCACAGGGCAGCTATGGATAATACCATCAAACTCCGGCAGACTCACACTGTACGCCACCTCTACGGCACTCATGCCGTCAAAGTTTTCATACCATTCCTGATATGAACGATACAAAGTATAGGCCTGCAGTACCGTGATATTGAGCTTGGTCAAATCATCAAGTGCGCAGGCACGGATGCTAAACAGTGAAAATTTTATAGTGTTGATGAAAACATCTGCATAACATTTGCCGTCCGCGCAAACATACTTGCTTAAGGATTCTTTAAAGCCGCCGCAGCCGCTTGCGGCGTCAGGCGAGCTTGTGGAGAAGAAGCATAAGGCGTTGCACCCCAGCGCTTCAATCTCTCTGACTACCGCATCTGCAAAAACGGTATTGCCCCACAGCCAGTCACTGCGAAAGAAAACAACAGCCAGCGTAGGTCTGTCCGCCTTGCAAAAATCACGGCGATATTCCTCCACATCATGATAAATTTTGGCTGCTTGCGGATGATAAATACCATCCCACGGCAAAAGCTCGGGAGCAGGTACATTACATCCTGCCTGCAAAAACTGCTGCGCCAGCCACAGCCACAAATTTGTCCAGTTCTGCAAACCTCCGAATTTATAATAATCATTTATCCGCTTCAGCTCCTCCTCAGACAGACCGCCGTGCAGTATATCCTCCGGATTACCGGTCATCAGATAGACGTGCTTCTTTTTGTTAGCCAGCAGATAGGATGAAGATTCCGACAGAAACTTAGTGCTCAGGCCAGTTCCCATCCAGGGGAAAATGACAACCTCCGCCTGCTGCAGCTGCTTTTCCATATCCCTCGTCCATTCTGTATCGCTTGGGACATACAGCACCTGTCCTGCTACAGCTTCCTGAGTCTGCTGCGCCAGCTTCAATGCATCCTGCAGATAGGCTGCAGTCTGCTCCATATTGGTGAGAAATAAAATTTTCCACATTCTTTCACCTCATTTTCCTGTTATATGAAAAAGCAGGACGGAATAAATCCGCCCCACTTTTTTAGGAATGTGAATTATGAAAAAGGTTAAGTTTTATAAAATATGCTTAGAATGCATATTCCATGCCTACCAGGAAGGAACGGCCGGGAGCACGCCACCATTGTCCGTCAGGATCTGCACTCCAGTTATAACGGGCATTAGAATGCTCTGCATAGAATTTATCGAAGATATTATTGACTTTGAAATAAATCTTCGCATTCTTATTAACATTGTAGTTCATAGATGCATCCCAAACAAAGTAGGTTGTTGCCGGGAAGAAAGCATCTACGGCATCTGCAGACTGAGGTCCCATACGGTCAATAACGCCCTTACCAATCAGGCTGGCATTAAAGTCCTTGTTGTCATAATCCAGGCCGATATCCCAAGCGCCTTTCGGTACATAGCCGTCAACATTTTTTGCGCGTTGTGCTGTTGCATCAACATTTGTATGTGTATAGCCAACATAAGTAGAGAATTGCGGTGTAAATTGTTTCTTCAGTTGGATATCCCAACCGCGCGCTTTTTCATCACCAACATTCGTATACTTAGGATATACATAACCAATTCTATTCTCGGAATAACGTTGAAAAGCATGGGCAGATAATGCGAAGGTATCATCAAATTTATGATTAATGCCTATTTCCTTGGTATTACCTGTTTCCGGCTTGATATTCGGATTGCCGTATGCTGCACTGTAAAGGTTGCTTGGAGAAGGCGGAATAAAATACTCGCTGTAGCTTACATAGACATTAGTTCTGTCTTTATTAAAGGTATAACCCAGGTTAGCACTAGGAGTAGTGTGCTTGCCAAAGCCGGAGTTATTATCATGACGCACACCGGCAGTCAGCTTCAGATAGTCGGTAATATCAAACTGATCCTGCAGGAAGAAGGCTCTGTTCATCATCTTCTTGCCATTAAATGTAATAACCTTATCATGGCTGAACTCAAAGCCTGCAGTCAGTAAATGATTGCCTAACTGTGTAGACAGCTGGTCAGTAATACGTTTGGTATTGGTTTTTGTCTTATAGCCATTGAAATCAGTATCATTATCCAGATTTACGAAAGATAAAACATTCGTAGTATTGCCATCAAAATCACTGTTCAAAATAAATTTATAGTTTTGATTGTCTACTTTACCATTCTTCAAAACAGGCTCCCACAAAGCAGTATATTTATAATCTGCTTTATAGGAATCATAAGTAGCTGTCAGCTCATGCTTATCACTCAGCTTTTTAGTGATTTTAAAATTGGAGCTTGTAGACTTGGAAGAGGACGGAGTAGTTACACCATCACCATCTTTGTAATCGCCACTTAGGTTTCTGCTTACGTTAGCATCCCATGACCAGTCTTTTTCTCTGCCGGACTGACCCATATAGTAGTTGGTTACGCTATTGCTGCCGCCGTCTACACGGAAATAAGTAGAAATTTTTTCCGGTTTTTTGGTAATAATATTGATAACGCCGCCCTTAGCATCGGAGCCGTAAAGAGTAGAGGCGGAACCTTTAAGTACCTCAATACGTTCAACATTTTCCATGTTTTTGAGCATTACGGCAGAAACGCGATTGCTTACATTGTTAATCTTAACGCCATCTACCAATACAACGATTTCATCAGCACCGTTGATTTTCAAAGCATTGCTGTTATCATAGCCTGCAGGAGCGTAGTTGCCGATATAAACACCAGGAACCATGCGCAAGGCTTCAGATAAATCACTATAATGTCTTTCCTTAATTTCCTTACTTGTAATAACACTTACATTTGCATTAGCTTTAAATGCTTCTACCGGAGTTCTTGTTGCCGTAACAACCATCGTATCCAAAAAATATTCCGGAGTGTTTTCAGCAGCAAACGCTGTTGTACCCCATACTACACTTGTACTCATAAGTGCAGACATCAATACCGCGTTACTCAATACCTTGACTTTGTTCATTGTTGATTTTCAATCCTTTCATAATCATCGGTTTACTTTTTGTTCCCGTACAAACACAGCTAGTCTTTCATAGTCCTGTGCTATCTATTGAAACATGAATTATCATAAACGATATAGCAATCATATAGTCAAGTATTTTTATTTTATTATTTTTCTTTCTGAGAGTTATTCTGCTTTTATATTAAAAAGCAGGACAGAATAAATCCGTCCTGCCTGATATTGCATACTACATTATTATTTTCTCACATACTCACCGACGTTATCGATAAATTCATTTACTATATACAGCATTCGCCAAATCTTCCACAGCGTTGACAATATACTGCGACACGCACAATACATGCTTAGCCGGCACAGTATAGACCTTTCTGTTTTTCACAGCATCCGTAGTCAGATAACCGGGATTGTTCAGCAGCTCCACCTCCATCTGCTTCGGATCATGCTGACCGTCATAATTCCAGCCTGCGAGTAAAAACACCTCCGGATTGAGCTGAACCACGGCCTCCTGATTGACGATACCAGGCTTATCATAATGCAGCTCCTCCAAAGCATTGCGCACCTGCGCATATCTGCAGACATCGTTAAACGAAGCCTCCGGACTGTAGTAGGCACCGTTACTGCGCATAAAAACAATGCGCTTCTGTTTTTCCTTAGGAATTTTGCCTATTTTATCCTGCACCTTCTTCAGATGCTCGTCCATCGCGGTAACCATCATTTCGCCGCGTTCCTTTTCGCCAACGGCCTCGCCCAGAAAGCGTATGCACTCACGTACATCTTCAAAGCTTTTGGGAGTTTTATAAACATAAACCTGCAGGTTCATATCGCGTAGCGACTGAATAACCTCCGGCTTAACAAAATCCGGTATCAATATTAAATCAGGGTGCAGTGCCATAATTGCCTCCGAGCTTTGGCCATCCACTCTGCTACCCACACTCTGCGCCCGCTCTACAATATTGGATATCCCCGGGTCGTCCACCAGACGTGAGAAGGCAGCAATGCGACTGCTTGGTACAAGGTCAATGAGGATTTCATCAGTGCTTATAGACATAGATATAATGCGCTGGGGTTTTTCTTTAAAATACAGCTTATGCCCCTGCGAATCTGTAACGGTATAAGCTGCAGTACTGTTCGATTTTTGCGCACTATCACTGCTACAGCCTGCAACTATTAATAGTATACTCAAACACAGCAGCAGTGCTGTTATTATCTTTTGATATTTTTGTTTCGGCATATTTTCTTCATCCTTTATTTTTCTTCAGTATAGCTATTATAGCACGAACATCAGCTTTCGACATAGGCAAGTTATAGCAGTTTGGCATATGAGAAAGGCAGAACAGATTTTGCTCTGCTCTGCCTTTCTCAAAGGAGTTAAGTGTATATGAATAAGGTTAGGGGCTGATTAGAAGGTGTATTCTACGCCAACCTCAAAGTTTCTGCCCGGTGCAGAATACCAAGAAGTGCCGGTTTCAGGCAGCAAGCAGGCTCTTTGCTCAGTATAAAGTCTGTCAAAGACGTTATTGCATTTTGCATAAATATTGATAACCTTAGATGGTTTATAGTTCATGCCTAAATCAAATACCCAATAGGTATGATAGGAGCTTGCTTCTGCAGAGGTATTATCACCATAGGTTTTGGCAAAACCACCTTGCTTTGCAATGGTACCACGAGCAGCCAGATTAGCACTAAATTTTTCCAGATCATAGCTTATGCCAATGTTCCACGCACTACGCGGAACTCTGCCATCGCTGTTCGGGTTTTTATTAGGAGCAGTCGGTTTAATATAAGTATAGGTATAACCAACATTAGTAGACAGATGGCTGTCAAAGGCCTTGCGTACCTGAACATCAAAACCAGTAGCAACTTCCTCACCAGAGTTCAAATATTTCTTAGTGCCAGAATCATAATTAATGGTATCCTTCATATCACGTCTGAAAACATGCACACTGCTTACAAATGTCGGATCAAAGCGATAATTTACACCACCCTCAAATGCAGAACCAGTTTCCGGATTCAAATCAGGTGTACCATATTGACCATACAATTGAGACGGATAAGGAGCTACAAAGAATTTTTTAAAGCCCAAATAATAATTCAGCTTATCATTCGGAGTATTACCTAAAACAATGCTTGGCAACCATTTAGAACCATAATTGGAATCGTCATTATAACGCAAACCATAGGACAAACTCCATGTATCAGTTAAAGCAAAATCGTCATTAATATAGATTGCTTTATTGGTTGTGCTCTTATCGCTGTATTTACTGGAAGCACTAGTCATGTAATTGTCAACCTTGTCTTTATACCATTCAAAACCACCAACAAGAGTATGTTTATCATCAGCCTTCACAGTAACTTGATCACTCAAACCCATAGAACTGTAGTGATAAATATAAGGTTGAGTTTTTGCATTAGTTTTACCAGGATTCTTCCAAGTAATTTCATCAGAAACATGTTTATTTCTGTATAATGCGAGCTGATTAGTAACCTTGTCGCTCATTTTTTGAGTATATACGATATTCAGCTTGCTGTTATCTTTACTACCTGTATTGAACTGATTATTTGCCTTATTTGAAGCAACCACATTCCAGCCACCAGTAGGACGCAGATAATCAGCCTTATAAGTCTGATAGGTTACGTTAATATCGGCATTATCATCAAATTTCTTACCAATCTTGATCATATTGTTTTCGGAATTCAAATGCTCAGGAATTTCTCTGTTCCAACCATCTTTAAAATTTCCGGAAATCTTCTTTTGTAACGCCAAGTCCCAATAGAAGCCATCCACATTGCCTCTATGAGTCAAGTTGTAGCGTTCCTTACCATAACTGCCGGTTGCTGCTGCCAATTTGGTAGATACACCATTTTCAGTAGCTTTTCTTGTAATAATGTTAATAACACCGCCAGCTGCATCAGCGCCATACAAAGTAGAGGCAGAGCTTTTTAAAACCTCAATACGCTCAATAGAATCCATATTGGATAATTCAGATGTAGCCATTTTTCCATATGTGCTAGAACTGCCATTGATATTTGCACGCACACCATCAATCAAAACTACAACCTTATCACTGCCATTTAAGATTAAGCTGTTTGAACTATATACTTCACCAGTATTACCATATCCAGAAATGGTAACACCAGGAATATCTCTCAATGCATCTTGAACATTAGAATAATGATTTTTCTCAATAGTATCTCTAGTAACTACACTAATATTAGCATTAGCCTTGAACTCTTCTACCGGTGTTCTGGTTGCAGTTACAACTAATTCTCCCAGCATATACTCCGGTGTTTCATCAGCATAAACCGCTGATGCACTACCCAAAAGCAGTGTCAAAAGCACCGCGCTGCTCAAACCCTTAACAACCTTCATAAATTTGCACATCCTTTACTCATACTTTATTTGCAGGTAATTCTTTAGGTTAAAATATTCTATCTGCAAATCATTTTCATCAAATAGCATATGCAAGTATAAACTATATACCGTTCATACAGTCAAGGGAAAATTTATTCTCCTCGTTCCTCCAATTCCCCCTCCATCGACAGAAACAGCTCCTGCAAGGCCTGCTTTGTTTCCGGCTTAGCCTGCCACATACCACGCTGCTCCGCCTCCAGCAAAACTTCCGTAATACGATGCAACGCCCACGGATTTACCTCCTGCATCCATTGCTGCATATCCTTATCCAAGGCATACTTAGCCGCATATTTTTCATACATCCAATCTTCCATAATATCGCTGGTTGCATCCCACTGATAGCTCACGGCAACATACGTTGCCAAGTCACCGGCACCCTTATAGCCATGCTTCTTCACTACCCTTTCGCTAGCAGCGAATTGTTAAACGAATATCTGATGGGATATATCCTGCCTAAGGACGCTCTGCAGCAAGGCAATTTTTTAGCAATGTCACATCTTTATACCCGTATCTCCCATCCTGATGAATACACTGACGTGCAAATAAAAAAAGCAGGCCTATACGCCTCCATTTATACTCCCAACGGTTTCCATACACAATACGAATACTCTTTCAAAAAGCTTTTGGCATTCATTGAACGTAACGCTTTAACAATAATCGGCGATGTGTATATTGAACAATTAAGGAATTATTGATCTACTGCTGATTATACAAAATATATTGTAAAAATAATGATACCTGTAGATTATCTCTAAAAACCAAGCCCCTAAAGCAATCTTTTAATTACTTTAGGGGCTTATTCGTCATTATTTTGCTTCGCTTAACACTTTTTGAAACAGCTCATGCACTTCTTTATCGGATTTTCCTTCAGCCATAGCAGCTTTGGCCTGTTCGACGGCATTTTTATAATTTTTGTGCGCTGCATCATCAGGAAGATTATCGATATCATAATTCATGACACTATTGAAAATCTCATGAATTTCTTCTACTGATTTCCCTGCAGCTTTTGCAGCCTCAACATGCTTCATGGCCATTTTATAGCGATAGCCTGCGTGGGGTGTATTAGGTAAAACATATTCCGGGTGTGACATATCTTATCCTCTCCTCTGTATTTATTTTTTGGACAAGTATATTCTACGGTATATACTCATAGTAGAGTAAAGCACTTTTTTCATAAAACTATTTTGGATAATATTGAGTCAAAATTACGAAAAGCAAAGCCTCTCTTTTCTCTCCAACTTCACTATCTGACTAATAAATGTTATAATAAACATAACTATTACGCAACGTATTGTGTTAAAGAACCAAGGTGATACTTTATGAGCAAAAATCCTAAGCTATACTATACTGCAGGCGAGCTGGCAGATCTTTTTGAGCTGCCGAAGCAAACCTTGCTTTACTACGATAAAATGGGCGTTCTGTCCCCGGAATTCATTTCTGAAAACAACTATCGCCATTATTCCCTCAAACAGTATTTGATTTTAGAGGTCATTTTGAACATGCGCAAGCTAGGAATACCTATATCTAAAATCAAGGAATATCTGGAAGAACGCGGCATTGACAGCCTGCAGGCTCTCTTACAAGCTAAAGACCGTGAATGTGAAGAAATTATTGCACATAACGAAAAAATACGCAAAAATATTCACGTTGTTTTTCAGCAGCTGGATAAAATCCGCGAAAGCCGGCTTGATCAGATAACCGTCACCTTCCGCCGTAGCAAGCGATTCCTGCTAAGTCCTGTGCCGCCGGAATGCAGCGGCGACGAAAGTATTAAAATTCTTGCCAGACATAACTTGAATGTTTTTTCCAAAGAGCATTTCAAGGAAAAGGCTGTCGGCTGGCTGGCAGACAAAGATTGCTTTCTGGCAGGTGAATACAGCCGACCGCTGGCCTATTTTTCCAGTGTTAATCCTGATTACCATGGCAAAATGGAGTGTTACACTCGCCCCGCAGGACTCTATATGACGCAACGCTTTCAGGGTACCTTCCGTGACCATGTACAGGAGCTGGCGGAGCTTTTTAAGGCTTATATGCAGCGTAATAAGCTGTACGCCGTAGACAATCTTTATATTATGCCGCTGAAAAATCATTGGATGACACCGAAGCCAGAAGAATATATCTACCAGATTTCCCTACGGGTTGAGCCTGATGAAAATTAAAAGCTGCACTAGCCAGCATCTTATTTGATGCTGATTGGTGCAGTTTTTTTAATCTTACGCTATTTACTTCACCCGCAAATGCTGCATTCCCTGTATAGCAAAGGCTTCGCCATAGGCAGCATGGGCGATTTCCTGTACGCCGAAAACAACGTCCTGCGAGCAGTTGTAGATATAGCCTTCATTGGGATAAAAAAGCTGCTTGCTTTTGATGGCGCGCATGGTCTGCAGCGACGGGTCCTCCAAAAATTCGCGATTATATTTCTTGATATCAAAATTGCCATGGTCGTTATACACCGGCATTATCAGTAAATCTGGATCAATCTTCACCAGCATTTCCTTAGTAATCTGCTGGCCGTTTTTGATTCCTGCAGCCGAAACACCGTTGATAACGCCTGCTTCCTTACACATATCGTCAAAAATGCAGCCCTTGCCGCCGTAGGAGCTCATCAGCGAAACAAGGACGATTTTCTTCGGCTGCTGCAGCCTGAGCGCCGCTACCTGCTGCTTCACCTGCGCCAGTCTGCTGTCCATCAGCTTTACCAGCTCTTCTCCCTTACTGTCGTCGTGCATGGCTTTGGCGATAGTGCGCACGTTTTGCCTGATATCCTCAATAGTCGCCGGTCCTTTCAGTACTATGACGTTCATGCCCAGATTGCGCAAATTTTCGACACGGTTCATGTCGCTCCAATCGTAGACAAAGACTACGTCCGGCTTCAGCGCCAGCACCTCTTCGGCCGAAGGATTTTTGATTTTGTGCTGAATTTTTTTAGCCTGCTCTACAAGGTTAGAGCTTACCGGATCATCGGCAAGATAATTGACGGCAACCAATTTATCTTCCATGCCCAGCCCCATTATTATACCATCGCTGCTGAGTGCCAGCGTCAGTACCTTTTGCGGTGCCTGCTTGAACGTAGTCACTGTTCCATGCTCTTCTGTCACAGTATAGCTGCCGCCTGCGGCAGCGTCTTTACCGCCGCTGCCTTGTCCGCAGCCTGTGACTAAAAGCAGCAGCAACAGCAGTAAACAAAAAATTTTCTTCATGCTTTATGCCTCTATTCTCATCGTTTTATTTCAGCGGTATTGACTTATATGCGGCAATACCGACAATACTGTAATTTATATTATAAAGTATATAGCGCTATGATAGTCAAGAGTAAAGAAAAGCAAAAGAGAAAATAAACACCAGTGGCGTTTGTCGAGCTTTCGGCAAACGCCTTTTTTTATATCTCTTCCTATTGCAAATTAAGCCAGTCCTACCATCTTATATATTTTTCATTACTTGTGTGTTATAATTAAAGGAGGAAAGTATGAGTTCCAAACAATACCCGGAAAGCCTCATCCGCAATCGCGAAAGGCTTATTGAAAAGGCCAAACAACTGAACCTATTCAGTGATGCAATGGCTAAAATGGTCTTTACTGATTCAGGTGCCTGCGAACATGTTTTACGTATCCTTTCCGGCATCGATTCACTGGTCATTAAGGAAAATCGTACTCAAATGGTCATTAACAAATTTGCATCCAAGGATATTATTATGGATGTTCTTGTAGAAGATGCAAACAATAAGCTCTACGAAATGGAAATTCAAAAAAGCGATGGTAAAATTGACCATGCTAGACGCATGCTGTACTATTCTTCGAGCATCATTGGTAGCTATTTGCCAAAGGGCAAGGACAAAAAATATAAAAGCGTTCCCGATTTATATATGTTTTACATAACCGAGCCTGATACTTGGCATTTAGGTTGTACCTGTTACTGTGTAAACAAACGCCTTAACAATTTACCAATGAAATACGATGATGGTCTGCATATGTATTACATTAACGCAGAAGTTAATGATGGCTCTTCAATTGCAAAATTAATGCAGTATTTTAAAACAGCAGAAGCAGATGACTTGAGTCAAGGGAAATTATCTAAACATGTCAATTACCTAAAGGCTACGAAGGAGGGGAAAGCCGCCATGTGTGAATTTACTGAAAAAATTTATAGTGAAGGTAAAGCTGAAGGCGAAGCTATTGCCAACTACGCTGCAGCAAAACGTATGCTTTTAAAAGGAAATAATTCGCTTCAAGATATTGCGGAATTTACTAACCTGCCTATGAGCAAGATTTTGGAACTGCAAGCAGAGCTTAATAATGCTTAAACATTAAATATACATTTACCTTCACTGCCGTGCGCTAAAGCGCACGGTTTTTTCTTTTGCATTCCCCTCCCACACGTCAAAAAGGCGGCGCATTGCGCCGCCTTAAGGGTTAAACTGTTATGATTTTAGAAGGTGTATTCTGCGCCGATGATGAAGGAACGTCCTGCCATCGGGTATTTTGCTTCGCCGTTTTTGTACAAGCCGCCAAATTCGGCATAGCGTGCATTGGTAAGATTGTAGCCATTGATGAACAGCTTAGCATTATCGTTAATCTTATACTGTGCACCAAGATCTAAGGTGAAATAGCTGCTGTCTACAAATTGTTTTTCAGATTGTCCGGTAACAGCATTAGCGTTCAGGGTAAACAGCCAATCCGCATTCTTATACTTCAAACCTGCACGATAAATATTCGGTTTAGTAGTCAAATCCTTGGCAAAGCCGTAGCCTTTATCCTGCTTAACCTGTACATAGGTATAAGAAGCATACGCAGATAAGTTGTCATCAAAATCATGATTCAGGCTTAATTCCAAACCACGACGTTTTTCTTTGTTAACGTTAATAGCTTGAGTGGTTGTTCCGCCGTCCCATACCCAATCAATAGCGTCCTTGATATCGCTGTAGAAAACGCTAGCGGAAATATCGGTCTTGTCATTCAACTTCGCATTGCCGCCCAAGGTCCATACATAACCTTTTTCCGGTTTAAGCTCAGGATCGCCGTAAGTAGGATATGCACCCGGCTGATACCAGAACAGATCATCTGTGGTAGGTGCATTAAATACACGGCCCCAAGATAAGTAAACATTGCTGTTCTCATCAAACTTTTTGTTCAAAGCAACCTTAGGAGTAACCTCACTGCCATATCTGCTGTGATGATCATAACGCAAGCCTGTATTTAATTGCCAGGTCGGAGCAAACTCCCATCTGTTTTCTGCAAAAATTGCTTTGTTATTAATATCACGCTTGCCGGTGTACAGTGCGTTATTATCAACAGTTGTCTTGTAATATTCTAAACCGGCAGTAAATGCATCTGTTTCACTGAACTTAAAATTCTGCTGTGCTTCGAAGCCAACCGTAGAATCGGTAAAGTTTGATTGGTTAGAAACCGATGGGGATCTGAAATGAGCGTGTTGGTAATTTTTATATACCTGAACATAGCCTTTTTCATCGCTGCTTTCATTCCAATCATAACGCAAAGCAACGTTATTGCTGATACGTTTATGACTGTCGGTTGTTCCCCATTTGGAATAACCGAACGGAGAGCCGCCTTCGGCATTGATATGCTCAAAGTTAACGCCAATGCGGTTGTCCTCGCCAACCTTCTGATCCAGCTTAACAATTACGCCGGTATCATCATAGCCGGAGTTTTTCAGCATCTGAGATTTGCCGTTGGCATTTTTAAATTTATATTCGCCTCTGCGTTCTTTGGTCGCAGAAACAATAAGGCCTAAGCCGCTGTCGTTACTGCCGCTGGCAGAAATTGCGTACTGCTCGGCATTCCAGCTGCCACCTGCAGCCTTAACAGTAACATGATTACCGATGTCACTGCCTTTTTTCATGATAACGTTGATAACACCGCCAACTGCATCGGTACCATACAGAGCAGAACCGCCGCCCTTAAGTACTTCGATACGTTCGATTGCATTAACAGGAGGCAGCCAATCGGCACTGCTGTTACCACTGCTGCCAAGGTTCATTCTGCGTCCGTCAACCAATACCAGCACTCTTTCATCGCCATTGAGCAGAATCTTATCCTGACCCATGGAGGAGCCTTTGGCACCGCTACCTAATACGTTAACACCGGGAATTGCTCTTAAAGCGTCAGAAACATTGGCATAATTCTGATCAGCAATTTCTTCCTTGGTAATTACGCTGATATCAGCAGGTGTATCAACCTTCTGTGTCGGAACACGGCTGGCAGTTATTACCATATCCTCAAGCGCGAACTCCTGCAAATCCTCCTGTGCAAACACTGTGCCCCCCCATACTACAGTTGTACCTGCAAGCAAGGACACCATTACAGCATTACGTAAGCTTTGAACCTTTTTCATACTCTAAACCCACCTTTGAATAAAATTTATAGCAAACCATCCGCCTCTATACTTTCAAGACAGGCGCACGGCAAGGCTACCTTTCTCTCTCATCTATCAGTTTATCTTCTTATCACATACTCGTCAACGGCAAATACGGGGTGTTATGCCGCTACAAGCATTTATTTACTTACTTTATGTAGTGAACATCATAGGCAATCGACTGCACACACTTAGCTTCTGCATCATAATAAAAAAGCAGCACCGCAGGCTCGCCGCTATACGCCAGCTTCAGCTCGCCCTTGTCGATAACCACGCTCTGCCCCACGCTCATGTCCATCCACTGCGGCGAACCTGTCTGGTTGCAGACAATCACCGTCACATCCGTTACCTTAGATGCATGCAGCCAGGCAGGCAACGGATTGCCACACACCTGCGTCGGCGGCCAGGCAGCAACGTCGACAATAATTTCGGCACCCTGCGCCTTCGTCCCCTCGTAATATTCCGGAAACCACAGATCAGCGCACACCAGCACTCCTGTCTGCAGACCGCTACAAGGAAGCACGGTAAAGCTGTCACCCTTGCGCGCCCAGGCCTCGGATGCCATGCACTCGCCAAAGAGCTTGCGGTGACGGCCGATCAGTTCGCCATCAGGTCCGAAAACTAAACAGCTGTTGAAGCTTTTATCACAGGCTGCGTCATATTCTCCACAGCCTAAAAAGAGGGTAATGCCATATTCACGACACAATTTACGCAGCGGCTCCAGCTCAGGTGACGGCTGAGGCGCTACCACAGCATTTTCATCTATACGATAAAAATAATATCCTTGTACCGCTACCTCAGGTGTCAATACCCAGTCAGCGCCCTGCTCCGCAGCAATGCTCACTGCCTGCTCCAATATCTGCAGGTTGCGCTCCTGCGGACCGCAGCTGAGCTCTAGATGACATAAAGCAATTTTCATTCCATTGCCTCCGAAAATTCTAAACAATCATTTTTTCTATTTTATTGTATATACTAAGAATATAGTCAAGCAAAAGATACTACAAAGCAGCTTAGTTCTGTCAAAAGATATGTAGAAAATACCTGTTAGATGTCAGAAGCAGTACTCAGCGCGTTATTTATTAATAAAGAAACGTCAGCGAAGCGAAATACTTTGTTAAGTACCCGACGCTGACGTTTTTTTAATTTTGTATGCGTTTTATCGCTTCCCGCTTCATGCTGCATTCCGCGCCATAGGCAGACTTGTCCTCCAGTCCATACCAACGCGCGAAGCAACCGCCGCCACACAATTTAAAATCATCGCATTGGCGGCAAAACTCCATCGATTCGGCAATCACCTGCTTAGTTTTTTCTACCAACGCAGGCTCTAAGCCGTTATATACATTACCAAGGTAAAAATCTGCATTGCCTACCAGCGAGGAGCAGGCGTAAATATCACCCTTGGCATCTACAAAGGCTGCTTCGCCGTTCATAGCATAGCAATGGCCGAAGGTCAGACTGCAATCCTTACACAAAAGCTGTGCGCGCTCCTGCTGTGCAATCGCTATGCGCATTCCTGTGAGCTTCGCCAGCTCATCGCAGCGCGCAAAAACGCGCTGCATAGCCTGCTGCATCGCTGCAGGCGTTGGCGGCTGCAGATTGCGTCCGCGTCCCTGCCCGCGCAGGATATCAAAGCCGATTTTACGGATGTTGCCCAAAAAGTAGGCAAAATCCACGATTCCTTCCAGCGTATCTACATTTTCCGATGTCACTACACAAGTCACGCCGCAGGCAATATTATTGCGGCGTAAAACATCAATACCCTTCAAAATCTCTCCGGTCGCACCGTAGCCATTCTTTTTCAGCCTCAGCTTATCGTTGACCGCAGGCCTGCCGTCAAGGCTCACGCCGATAGCAACCTTTCTTTTATAAAGATATTTCGCAATCTTATCAGTAAGCAAAGAGCCGTTAGTCTGCAGCTGCAGTACGGCAGGAATTTTTTCCTGATGCACATAATCTACCACTGCCTTCAGGCAATCAAAGTTCAGCAGCGGCTCGCCGCCGCTGAACTGAACAACAAAGCGTTCACCGCTGGTTGCTGCCAACCTAACTGCTGCCAGCGCTGTTTCCGGTGACATCATACTGCGGTCATGCTCAGCGGCATAGCAATAACGGCAGGCAAAGTTACACTGGCCGGTAAGGCTCAGCACTAACATTTTAATGCTCATCTGCTCTGTCCTCCAGCTCGCCTTCCATATCCAGATAAAGCTTTTGCAGCTCCTCCTTAGTTTCCGGCTTAGCCTGCCACAGTCCGCGCCGCTCTGCCTCCAGCAGAATTTCTGTCATTCGCTGCAGAGCCCAGGGGTTAACATCACGCAGCCATTCCTGTACTGCCGGGTCAAAGGTATATTTCTCGGCATATTTTTCGTACATCCAGTCCTCCATAACGGCGCTCGTCGCATCCCATTGGAAGCTGTGCGCAATCATGTTGGCCATATCGGCAGCGCCCTTGTAACCATGCTGCATCATGCCCTTGATAAATTTGGGATTGATAGCCTCACTGCGGAACAGGCGCTTTGCCTCCTCCTGCACGCTGTGCATCGTCACACGCGTCCTGTCGGTACTATCGCCGCAGTAGGAGCGCGGCGCGCTGCCCTTAATCGAACGCACTGCTGCAATCATGCCACCGTGATATGCATTGTAGTCATCACTGCTGAGCATATTTGTTTCGTGGTTATCCTCGTTTTTAATCGTAATATCCAAGCTGCCCATACGCTTGCGGAACTGCTGCGGCAGGAATTTACCCTTGGTTTTGCCGCCGTAGGCATGACCGCCCCAGCGCACGTAAACATCGGCAATATCATCAATGGTTTCCCAGTTCTTGCTTTCCAGCAGCGCCGCAACGCCTGCGCCATAGGTTCCCTGCGCATCGCCAAAGACACGGAAGGCCGCCTGACGCCATGCTGCAGCGTGCTCCATACCCTCCTGCTGCTCCAGCTCCCTGGTATCCTCCTGAATATGCTTGCGTACAAAGTTTAAATCATCAGGCTCATCCTGCTCCGCTGCTAAAAGCACCGCCTTGTCCATTACTTGCATTACCGACGGCATAGTATCGCGGAAGAGGCCGCTGATACGCGCCGTAACGTCAATACGCGGACGCTTAAGCTCCATCAGGGGAATGACCTCCAGCCCGTTGATACGCAGGCTGCCGCTCTGGTACTTGGGACGGATGCCCATCAGATAGAGGAATTCGGCAATGCACTGTCCGTGGCTGCGCATATTCGCGCCGGACCAGAAGACCATACCGATATTTTCGGGATAATGGCCTTCCTCCGCAATGAAGCGTTCTACCACCTGGTCGCCCAGTGTCTGGCCGATTTCCCATGCCGCCGGTGTCGGCAGGCAGCGCGGGTCTACGCCGTAGAAGTTACGGCCTGTCGGCAACAAATCGGCGCCGCCGCTGGAGGGAGCACCGCTCGGTCCCGGCTCGATATATTCGCCCTCAAAGCCACGCAGCATATTGGTAATTTCCTGCTTCGTCAAAAGCAGATTGGGATAGAGTGTATCTACTATATAGTTGCAGACCACTTCCAGCTTTTCTCTACTTTCCGCCGGTGCCTGCTGCACCCAGGGCAGCTGCAGAGCGTCAGCAACAGCTTCCTTCACAAAGTCACGCTGCTGCAGGCAGCGAATCAGCTCGCGGCACTGATTGGCGATACGGTCGATTAGCATACCATAGGTGATATTCAGCGGTTCGTATATCAGGCTGCTGTTTTCCAGCAGATAGTAATAATCAAAGCCATACAGCGCTGCTATTGCTTGCGTCAGGCTGGGGATATTGCCGTTATCAAGACGCAGCAGCAGCCACAGATAATCCTCCAGCTGCTGATCCTCCGGCGGCTGTCCCATAATATGCAGGCCTGTGTGCACCTCCATATTCTTCAAATCCGTAATGTAATTATGCAGATTCATCACGTATTCGTCGAAAGGCTTTTCTTCATCGTAAGTAACCTCATCCTGCAGGTTGGCCTCGGCAACCTTCGCCAGCACCAGCTCCTGCAAGCGCGGCAGATTATCCGGCTGCGTGCTGCTGAAGTGCACGTATTCGTCCATGAGCTTTTCCAGCTCCTCCAGCTCGTCGTACACTCCAGCTTGTGTCTGCGGCGCTGGCAGATGCTCAATCAGGCAGGCAGCGCCGCGGCGCTTAGCCTGAATACCCTCACCGGTAATAGTGATGTTATAAGGATAAATATTCGGCAAATCTCCCAGCGCCAAATCCGGGTAGCAGCTGCAGTCAAGGCCTGCGTTCTTGCCCGGCAGCCATTCCAGGCTGCCATGCGTACCGATATGCGCAACAGCGTCTGCCCGCCACACATCGCGTACCCAACGGTAGAAGGCCAGATATTGATGCGTCGGTGCAACATAAGGATCGTGGTAGATTTTTTCCGGGTCCTCGCCAAAGCCACGCGGCGGCTGCACGGTTACGAAAACATTGCCGTTCATCGTTCCCGGGACCAGGATATCGCCGTCATATTCCATGACAGCGCCAGGCGCTTCACCCCAATCCTTCACCAGCTGCTCCTGCACCTTTTTATCCATCAAGGCAAAGAATTCTCTATATTCTGCTCCCTTCAGCTTATTGGCAGCATCAACCTGCTTTTCCGTCAGCATACTGCGGTCGTTGGTGGCATTAGCCGTCAGCTGTTTGATGAATTTCTTCGTATCCTCCGGAATCCAATCTACCTTATAGCCACGCTCGCGCATAGCAGCCAGCACGCGACGGATGCTTTCGATTGTATCAAGGCCGATAGCACTGCCGATGTTGGAATTACGCGGCGGATAGTTGTGGAAAATAATAGCGATTTTCTTCTCGCTGTTGGCCTTGTGGCGCAGCATCGCCCACTTCTTCGCCTTGGAGGCCATCCGCTTTACACGCTCCATATTAGGCAGATAGCGAACATCGCCGTTTTCCAGAATCTTTTTATGCGCTATAGGCACACCATGGATAATGCCATCAAATTCCGGCAAGGAAACGCTGATGGAAACCTCCATGGCATTCATGCCCTCGAAGCTGTCCTTCCATTCCTCAAAGGGCGCAATTGTCGTATAGGCAGCCAAAACCGGCACATTAAACTTTTTCAGATAATCAAGATTAATCGAACCGCCGGTAGTCATGGAAAACTTCATGACATTCAGCAGCACATCGATTGCAGGCACACCGTCCGCATTGCAGAAGAAGCTGTTGAAAACCTGCGTCAGACTGGGCATGCCCATTTCCTCAAGCGGCATGCCGTTGCTGAAAACGCAGACAGCGTTGACGCCCTGCGCCTCCAGTTCTTCAACCATGGCTGTCTGGTAGGTCAAATCGCCCCACACCCATTCGTCGCGATAAAAAAGAATGCCCGCTGTCGGACGGCCGATGACGCAAAAATCACGCTGGTATTCCGCTAAATCGGTATATACCTTTTTCGCCCGCGGGTGATAAATACCGCACCAGTGAATCGGGTTAGGCTCATCGACTGTAATAGTCTCACCTTGCAACAGCTGCTGCAGATATAACCACAGATTACTATAGTTGATTTCGCCGCCGAACATGCAATATTTTTTGATAACAGCAAGCTGCTCAGGTGTCAGTCCCTGCGCCAGCTCGCCTTCCTTGCTACCGGAAGCATCAATATAAAAAGGCAGGCGCAGCTGCTTCAGCAAGCTTACACAGCGCTGCAGAAACGGTGTATCCAGACCTGTACCCATCCATTTCATAATTACCAGCTTGGAGCCGGCAAGCTCCTTGTGCCATTTATCATCCCAAACCGTCGCATCGGTAATCCAACGGCAGGCGCAGGCATTATCCAGCTTGCCTTCCTGCTGCAGCTTTTCCATAGTCTGCTGCATCATACCCATGCGGCGAATAACATTCGTCAAGAAAATAACCTTCATAATTTCCACCTCATCTTAAAAGAACTGCTTCTGCATTCTGCGCAGCAGATACAGGAAGTACGGCGTACCTAAGAACGCTGTCATAATACCTACACGCACCTCTGCCGGCGGCATAATAATGCGTCCCAGCGAATCGCAGAATACCAGAAAGGCTGCACCGCCAAGAGCGCTGGCCGGCAAGAGTACACGATGGTCAGGACCAATCAGCATACGCATCATATGCGGAATAACCAGGCCGACAAACCCGATATTACCGCTGACGCAAACGGAGGTAGCAGTAGTCATGGCCGCTACGAAAAGCAGACCCATGCGGAAAGCAGTAACAGGCATACCAACAGCTTTGGCTTCCGTTTCGCCCAGCACCAGAATGTTCAGGTGACGCGCCAGCATGCACATAATTACAATGCCGCACAGCACAGGTCCGACTGCCAGATATACGTGCTCCCAGCGACGGTAATCAAGACCGCCGACCATCCAGAACAGATATTGCTGCAGCTTCTGCTCGTTCATAAAGGTGAGCAGACCGGAGGTAATGGCACCCAAAAGCATACCCACGGCAACGCCTGCCAAAAGCAGCGTCATAACAGGAATTTTGCCGTTACGCATCGCCAAAAATACCGTCAGGCACACAGCACAGATACTGCCGCAAAAGGCAAAGGCCGGCATAGCAAACATGCTGCCGGAGGCAGCACCCAAAGCAATAGAAAGCACCGCACCGGTAGCAGCACCGGAGGAGATACCGATAAGTCCGGGGTCTGCCAGCGGGTTGCTGAAGATGCCCTGCATTACAGCGCCGGAAATACCCAGCGCCGCACCTACAAGCACACCTACAAGCATACGCGGCAGGCGGATATACCAGATAACGGCAAGCTGCTCCCTGCTGTAATCAGCCTCGGTAAAGCCGGGCAGATTCAGCTGAGCGCCGATAACTGCCAGCGCCTTGCCTACAGGCACATCTATCTGGCCGAAGGTCAAAGATACACATGCAATAACAACTAAGAGAACTGCTAAAAGAATAATAGCCAATGGACTCCGTTCACGTTTAATAATCATCTACAAACACACTTCCTCAAAAAATTTCCGGATATACAGCATGCGCAATGTTTTCAATAGCATCGACAATATGCTGGCTGGCAACATAGCGATATTTGTCCGAAACAAACTTAATCTGCTTGTTGCGTACAGCCTTAACATCGCGATAAGCGGGGTCATTCATTACGGCATAAGCATAACCCTGCACATCCTGTTTATTGTTATAATTCCAGGTCGGCAGCATAAAAATATCCGGATTTATGCGTACCACCTGTTCCTTGCTGATAGCAGGCATACCATGCTCACTCTTGTTTTCATCGGCAACAATGGCTGCGCCGTTGATTACATGCGCCATCGTCAGCATGCTGTCGAGCAAATCTCCTCTACGCCCCATGGCAGAGGTAAAATTAAAGGCTACAGCAACGCGTCTTTCGCTTGACGGAATCTGACGCAAGCGTTTTTGCAGCTGCTGCAGGTGCGTGTCCATCTTCTGAACCATCAGCTCCCCCTGCTGCTTTTCGCCTACCGCTGCAGCTATACCGCGGATTTTGTCGCACATCTCCTTGTAATTATGCGGACTGCGCGCTATATATACAGGTACGCCCAAGCCCTCCAGACTGCGGACCAAATCACTTGAGGTAGCAGTCGAAACAACAACAAGGTCAGGCTGCAGAGCGTAAACCGCTTCCGTATTTTCCGGCACCTTGCGTCCTACAGTATAGGCCTGCTCCTTGGTAATAAAGCTGATTTCGCTGTCGCCTGCCCAACGGCTGTAGGCCATAATACGTTTTATGTCAACCAAATCGGTAAGAATTTCGTCCGTACCATATGTAAGCGAAACTATCCGCTGCGGCTTATGCTCAAAATGCAGCGTCCTTCCGGCGTCGTCCGTAACGCTATAGGCCACATCCACCGCCGGCGAAGCAGGAACATCGGCAGCCTGCTGCTTACTGCATCCTGCAGTAAATATCAAAAGCAACAGGCTTATAATCATCAATAGCTTTTTCATAGACCACCTACTATACTTTATTCTTTTTCCTGCGGATAAAGCAATTCCACAGTCGCTCCAACATGTAAGCACTGCCCTGCAGGCCTAGCATCGGCTGCTTGGTAATAAACACCTCATCATTCGTAGGATAGCAGATATTGCAGGCATCAAAGCTGCACTGCTTTCTGCGATAAAGAACCGAGCTTTCGCTGCTGCTCGTCAGCAGCAGTACATTGTCACAGGTTTTAAAATATTCGCTGATGGCAGCATCGTCCACGCCGACAGTGTAAATCGCCTCTGCAGTGTCGCAGGCAGGTGCATCTTTGAGCGGTTGCTGGCAGATAACAGTCAGCCTGCCGATATCGGTCCATTCGGTGCGTAGCGTCTGTGCGAGGCACAGCGCCTGCGTCGCAGGCGCGCTGACGAGCACGTTATCAAACCACATACTGCCCCAAAGCGCAATGGCTTCATTATTACGGCTCAGCAGATAATTATCCTGCGCCTGAGCTTCCGCCGTCACCTTGTCCAACGCAGGAGCAGGCAACTGCGCATTTATCTGCTGCAGCCAGCGCAGCGTTCCCTGCACACCATAAGGCAGTCCGGCAAAAATATACGGCGTGCCGTATTGCTTCTGCAGATATTCGGCAAGCGGCAACCCCAGCTCCGCATTCGTAACAATGTTCAGTGAAGCCTCTGGAAGCTTCTGCAGCTCCTCCAACGTGCATTCGCTGCCGGGAGTGCACAGCACCTCATAGCCTGCCAGCTGCAGTAAGCGTTTTAATTCCCGCGTATCGGCAGCACCCTGCAGATAAAATTCCGATTCTCCTAAAATATTGACAGCCAAGGGCTTTGCTGTCGCAGTCTGTGGCAACAGCTGCGCAAACAGCTTCTTGGCAGCCTTGGCGTAGCCTTCGGCAAAGCCGCCGACCATACCGCCGCTGTCGAGCGTAACCACAGGGAACGGCAGCTCCAGCTTGCGTGCCATGCCTGCCAAATCATCACCGATTAAGCTCAGCGAGCAGCTGCTTTCCAAAAGCAGTACCGAAGGCTTATGACCATCCTCCAGCATGCGCCGCAGTTCCTGCGTTACATATTCCTCGGAACCATAAATAACAGCGTTATTATCAGGCTGTGAGCCGTAAAAGCGCGTATACATATCAGGGCGCGCCTTTTCCAGATGGCGTAAAGCATAAAAATAACACCACAATGGTCCGTTAATCAAAACCTCACTCTTATCAATAGCAGCAAAAAAGGCACCTGCACCTGTCAGCGCACATGTATCCACACGCTCGCAGATATTGCCCCAACCTTGCTTTTCAGACATAGCGCACGCCTCCCTTCAGCCTGCTGCACAGGCTCTGATAGATTCCCTGCATCATCTTGACCTCACCGGCAACGGCAACCTGCGGCAGCATCGGCAGGAAAATCTGACGTGCCTCCTTATTCTGCAGCTCATGCGTTGTCAGCACGATATCTGCCTCTGCAACCAGCTTTTCACCCTCTGCCGTAGTATAAACAGGCACATCGCTTTTTTCCTGCACAACCTTCAGCATCGCTTCGCGCTCATCACCGTCATAGGAATCCAAGAGAATAATGCCGGTAAGATTCAAGCGCAAAAGCCTGATAGTCTGCATGATATTCCCCGGATGAAAATATCTCAGAATACGGCCGATGCACAGCACTGTTTTCTTGCCTTCCGTTACCGACAGAAAATGCTGCAGCTGCTCATCTAAGCGTTGCTGCTCCAGCTTCAGCACCTGCTGTGCCAACTGCTCACGCCCCAGCATACGGCCGATGCTGATAATCCAGTCCTGTGTTTCTTGCCAGCCGACAGGATAAATATCGGCCAGATAATGTGTGCCGTATTTTTCCTGCAGCTGCTCTGCAACCTTACGCAAGCCGATATGCGTCTGCCCGCGGCCGCCAAGCACAACCGCATATTCGGCGGCTGCCACCTTTTCCAGCTCATCCATAGCCATATAGCCAGGAAACTGACCGATGACCTCTACGCCGAATTCCTGCAGAATACGCGTAACCTCTTTTGCGTAATGGCCCCACGGGCCGCCGTTATCGCCTAAAAGCAGGACGCTGTCCTTTTGCTTGGCGCAAGGCTTCACAAAGCGCTCCAACAGCTTCTGCGTAATTTCAAAATAGCCGTCATAATATTCCGCACCCAAAAAGCCGCAGCATTCCACAGTAAGGATAGGAACATTGTATTCCTCCTCTACCTCGCGTGCCACCGATTCCACATCGTCACCGATAACACCGGCAACACAGGAATTGGCAATCATCAGGCACTTGGGTTTATATGTTTCAATAGCAAAGCGCAGGCATTTTTCCAAACGCGCCACACCGCCGAAAATTGCGTCCTTTTCCTGCATCTGGCTGCTCAGCAGCGGCACGGAGCCCCATTGCTCACGTTCATTCTCGGAAAGCGTGCGGTATTGGGAATTGATATCCATCGTGCGTGCTACATGAGCACAGGCACGCGGGCTGTGAAAAACTACCACAGCGCCGTCCATGTAGGCCACAGCGCGCCATACGCCCGGCATACTGCAACTGCAGCTTTTGCGTGCGCTGTAAAAACGTCTTGTTTTAATTGCCATATTCGGCCACCAGCTTTTCAAGCTCCTCAAAGCTCATCGGCGTAGGAATAGCCATGTTTTCATTATGCCAGATATCATGCGCCAGCTTGCGGTAAACACCGGCCTGAGCGCTTTCCGGTGCATATTGCAGCACGGTCTGGCGATTGTTTTCCGCCTTATTGACAATAACGTCACGCGGAATAAAGGCAATCAGCTGAGTGTGCAGGCGTTTGGCAAACTCCTGCAGCAGCTGCTGCTCGTTAGGTGTATTACGGCCGTTGCCGATGATACCGCCAAGACGCACACCGCCACGCATAGCAAAGCGTTTAACGCCCTTGGCAATGTTGTTGGCAGCGTACAGGCTCATCAGCTCGCCGGAAGAAACAATATATATATCGGTTGCATAGCCCTCGCGGATAGGCACGGCGAAACCGCCGCATACTACGTCACCTAAAACGTCATACATAATCAGGTCCTCGTCCGTCAGCACCTCCAATGAACGTAGCTTTTCCAAAGCTACGATAATGCCGCGGCCCGCACAGCCTACGCCCGGCTCAGGACCGCCGGCCTCTACGCATTTGATGCCGTTATAGCCTGTATGAACAATATCCTCTGCCGCAACCTCATCATTATCGCGCACCATATCCAGCACAGTCTGACTGCAGATGCGTCCCAGCAAAAGTCTGGTAGAATCATTTTTCGGATCGCAGCCTATCTGGCAAACCTTAAGACCATCCTCACTGAATGCAGCCGACAGATTTGAAGTTGTTGTGGACTTGCCGATACCGCCCTTACCATAAATCGCAATTTTTTTCATTAGATATTGACCTCCATCCTATACTCAAAAACTTCTATTCAACTAGCAAGGAAAATATGATATAATTTACTAGATAAAAAGAAGTGATATTACTCCTTTTAATATTAAACTATATACTAGTATTATAGTCAAGCTTATGAGGAACAATTATGATTAATAAAGACAAGCGAAAGTACTTTACTGCCGGCGAATTGGCAGCAATTTTTAATATATCTAAGCAGTCATTGCTCTACTACGACAAGGTTAACCTGCTTTCACCGGACTTTGTCAGTAAAAATGGCTACCGCAATTATTCTATCCAGCAATTTCTGGATTTGGAGATAATCGTCAACCTGCGTGCGCTGGATATCAGCATCGCCAATATCAAAAAATATCTGGAGGACCGCAGCAAGGAGCATTTTCTGCATCTGCTGCAGGAAAAAACAGCGGAATGTCAGGCAATCATCCACAACAATCAGGAAATCTGCGACACCATCGAACGCATCAAGGAGGATATGCACGTCAAGGAGCTTAATACATGTCGCCACCTGACGCTCAGCTGGCAAAATGACCGTTTGCTGCGTCTGACGCCGCTTGCGGAAAGTGACGACGGCAAAAGCCGCATTACCAAATTTGCCCGCCATGGGCAAAGACGCGCGCATCACAAGGGAGCCTTGCCTAATCATGCAGGCTGGGTTTTAGACCAGGAAAGCTTTTTTAAAAAACATGAATTTCAACGTTCACAGGCATATTTTTCCTGCGTCACCAGCGCCACCAAACATCGGCAGTCCATCAAAATGACGCTGCCAGCAGGCCTGTATCTGGAAATTATTTTTTCGGGTACCTTTTGCGAGAACGCTGCCAAGCTGTCCAAACGTATAGAACACTTTCTGCAGACCAATGATTTTGAGCCTGTCGGCAATATTTATATCCTGCCTTTGGAAAATCATTGGTTCTCCTGCGACTGCGAGCAATACGTCAACAAAATCTTTCTGAAGGTTGAGGATAAAGATACTTCCTCTCTGACGTAAAAATTCTCCCGCGTTATGCTTAAAACTACACCTTTACGTAAAATGTCTAAGATAGCCTTTACTAAGTCCGCTCCATGTGAGCGGACTTTTTGCATGTAAAAAACGCTAAAGACTTTCGCATGCCTTTAGCGTTTTTTGTTTACGTTCTTCAATTAAGCGCCTCCGCCGCAGCCTCACAGCTGCAGCTGACTCAAAAAGTTTAAGCTGTTCAACGGCTTATCCGTCTGAAAGAAGATAAACTTGAAGAGAATTTTTTCCAGCTCCATGAGCGCACCGCCTCGCACCCTAAAGGGCGCCGGCTGCTCGTAATCGAGCTGCGCCAGCCACTGCCAAAGCTCGCGTGTTTCCGCACTGCACGGCTCCAAGCCATCACCGTTATAGCTGCTTCTGCAGCTGCTGCAGATAAGCCCGCCCTGCAGCGGACTGAACCATGCACCCTCCTGCGCCGTCACAGCCTCACCGCAATGCACGCAATGCGTAAGCTGCGGCGCAAAGCCCGTAGCTGCCAGCAGCTTTATAGCGTAAGACAAAACAACCAGACGCGGATTGCGCTGCATCAGCGCCGCCAGGGCAGCGCCCAGCATTTCATAAAGCTCCGGCTGCGGCACTCTGTCCTCCGTCAGTACGGCAGTAAGCTCCGACGCTACCGCCGCATAAGCCATCTGCTGCATATCCATAGACTTTGGCATCTGCAAAAGCTCACAGCTGCGCAGCTTGTCTATCTTCTGCCCCTGCTGCACCTCAATATGCAGATTGGCAAAGGGCTGCAGCAATCTGCCATGTATATTTTTTTCATAACGGGCACCATAAGCAATAAAGCGCAGCTTGCCATGCTCCTTCGTAAAGCAGACCGCATATTTATCAGCCGTCTGCCAGTTTTTCACATGCAAAACAAGCGCATCATCTGCCAAAAGCTCCCTTTGCGACTCACTCATCCTGTTGTTCTTCCTTCTGCTTTTGCTCCTGCGGCAGCTTCGTAGCCAGCACGCGCACTACACGAAAGCCCTCCGTGCGCAGCACCTTAAAGCTGTAGCCGGAAATTTCCACAGCATCGCCAATCTCAGGCTTGCGTCCCAGCAGACCGAAAACATAACCGCCGATGGTATCCTCCTCAGGATCATCAAATACAATCGGCAGCTGCTCTGCCACATCGTCCAGCAGCACCATGCCGTCAAATTCAATCCTACCATCGGGAAGCTGCAACACGTCCGGCGGCTCCTGAGCTTCATGCTCGTCCTGAATCTCACCGACGATTTCCTCTACGAGGTCCTCCATCGTAATCAGGCCTGCAGTACCACCGTACTCATCTGCCACAAGCACCATCTGCACATGACGTTGCTGCATCAGGTGCAAGGCCTTCGGCACCGGCATAGCCTCCGGAATAACGACAATCGGACGCATCAGACGGCGCAGGTCAAATGTAGTCTGCCCCGGCTTAATCTTCAGCAGGTCGCGCACATGCAGCGTACCCACCACCTGATCCTTGTCCTCCATGCAGAGCGGATAGCGCGTATGATGACTGCTGCGCACAACAGCCATATTTTCTGCCAGCGTATCATCCAAAAACAGGCATACCATATCCTGTCTTGGCACCATGACCTCGCGCGCCACACGGTCGGCAAAGTCAAAAACATTGCCGATCATGCTGCCCTCGACATGGTCAATCTGGCCATGACGCTCGCTGGCGCTCACCATCTGGCGCAGCTCGTCTTCACTGCTGGCACTGCCCTCCTTGTGCCAGGTACCGGTTTTCAGGTAATACCAGGCAAGCGGCAGCCTATGCCAGAAATCAATCAGTTTCCGAAAAAAGTTGATAAGTCCTCACTCCTTGTAGCCAAGCTGCTTCAAGGCTTTATCCTTGTTACGCCAGTCAGCCTTAACCTTAACCCATAAATCCAAAAAGACCTTGCAGTACAGCAGGTTTTCGATATCAGCACGCGCCTGTTGGCCGATTTTCTTCAGCAGGCTGCCCTTAGCACCGATAACAATGCCCTTTTGCGATTCACGCTCTACAAAAATTGTTGCTCTGATATAAACGTTTTCTTCGTCGCGCTCCTTGAATTCGTCCACCTCAACCGCTACGGAATGGGGAATTTCATCACGCGTCAGGCGCAATACCTTCTCACGGATCATTTCAGCGGCAATCACGCGCTCCGGCTGGTCGGTAATCATATCCTCAGGGAAATAAGCCGGTCCCTCCGGCAGATGCTTGGTAATTTCCTGCACCAGTCCGGGGAATTCGCTGTCATTCAATGCGGAAACAGGTACAATCGCCGCAAATTTATACAGCTTATTATAACCTTCCATAATCTGGAACAGCTTTTGCTTATCTGCCAGCTTGTCAATTTTATTTACTACCAAAATTACCGGTGTTTTTACCTTCTGCAGCAGGTTCAGGATATAATCCTCGCCTGCGCCGCGTTTTTCGGTTGCATCCACTACAAAGAGGACAACGTCAACCTCCTGCAGCGTGCTTTCAGCCGTGCGTACCATGTATTCGCCCAGCTTGTGCTGCGGCTTATGAATGCCAGGTGTATCAAGAAACATAATCTGTGCGTTATCAGTATTCATAATGCACATAATCTTATTGCGTGTAGTCTGCGGTCTGTCGGACATAATAGCGATTTTTTCGCCTATCAGACTATTTGTCAGAGTGGACTTGCCCACATTCGGGCGGCCCACCATAGCCACAAAGCCGGCATAATGTTTAGCTTCTTCGTTGTTTACCTTCTTTATCTTAATCAGCTCCTGTTATTATAATTCAAAACCATACGGCAGCAGCTCTTCTACCGTGGTAATTTTAAAGTCACCCTTCATATTTGCCAAAATCACGGTCTGGATACCAAACTCGCGCATTACCTGTCTGCAGGCACCGCAGGGAGAAACGGGGCCGGAGGTATCTGCAACTACGCACAGCTCTGTCATCTCACGCTCACCGGCGCAGGCAGCGTGGAAGATTGCGTTACGCTCGCCGCAGACACAAAGTCCATAGGAAGCGTTTTCCACATTACAGCCACCGTAGATTTTTCCGTTGGCACAGCGTACAGCCGCACCTACAGCAAAGTTAGAATAAGGAATGTAAGCATTCTTACGGGCAGCAACCGCTGCATCGTACAATTCGCGCCAAGCCGGGGATAATTCATTCAGTTTTACGTCTTTCATGGAAAGCACCTCCTATGATTTTTACAGGTTTATTATTAATGATTGAGCATCAAGCATCAATGAATACCGGTAGGATGGTCAAAATATTCTTCGGAAAGATTAATCGCGCGCAGAGATTCCTCCTCCTTGGCACGCATTTCCGCCTTATCCTCCTCCGTCATATGGTCATAGCCAAGCAAATGGAACATGCCGTGCACTGCCAAATAGGTCATTTCACGCTCCAGACCGTGGCCGTATTCCTCTGCCTGACGCAATGCGGTTTCCGCCGAAATGATGATGTCACCGAAAAGATGCTCCTCCGGTCCGCCAATCAGCTCCGGCTCATTTTCATCCTCGCAGTCCTCGTCCAGCGCAAAGCTCAAAACGTCGGTAGGCTTATCCATACCGCGATACTCACGGTTCAGCGCATGGATTTCTTCATCGTCGACAATAGTTACATCAACCTCGGACTCCTCCGGCAGCTCATTCAAGCGTGCTACTGCCTGCAAGCCCTCCAGCAGACGCTCCAGCACCTGCGCGGAAAGCTCTAGCTTCTGCTGGTCATTTTCCAAATTAATTATCATGCTTGTTTTCTCCGTTATATTTTTCTTTTTGTTTTTCAAAGCGTTCATAAGCCTTGATGATGGAACCCACGATTTCGTGGCGCACAACATCCTGCTCGCTGAACTTTATCACGCCGATTCCCGGTACGTTGCCAAGAATACGCGCTGCATCCTTCAGGCCGCTGTTCTTGCCGCCCGGCAAATCTATCTGCGTGATATCGCCGGTGATAACCATCTTGCTGCCAAAGCCGAAACGCGTCAGGAACATTTTCATCTGCTCCGGCGTAGTATTCTGCGCCTCGTCCAAAATGATAAAGGCGTCATTCAGCGTGCGTCCGCGCATGTATGCCAGCGGTGCAACCTCAATCGTACCCTTGGTAAGATACTTTTGGAAGGTTTCCGTGCCCAGCATATCATACAGGCCGTCATAAAGAGGACGCAGATACGGGTCTACCTTATCCTGCATATCACCCGGCAAAAATCCCAGCTTTTCGCCTGCCTCTACAGCCGGACGCGTCAAGATAATGCGCTCTACCTCTTTTTTCTTCAGCGCCGCTACTGCCAGCGCCACTGCCAGGTAGGTTTTGCCTGTGCCTGCAGGTCCGATGCCCAAGGTTATATAGTTATGGCGGATGGTTTCCACATACTGCCACTGTCCCAATGTTTTGGCCTTCACCTGACGGCCACGGTTGTTGACGATAATCGTATCAGCGTACATGCGATGCAGACTTTCCAAATTTCCTGCCTTCACCATATACATGCTGTAACGCACATCATGCGTTGTCAGCGGCAGTCCCTGACGGTACAAAAACAGAAGCTCCTGCAGCAGCTGTTCCAGCTGTGCCACCTCTTCAGCATGTCCGCTCATGGTAATTTGATTGCCGCGCGCTACAATTGTACAGTCAAAAGCACCACGGATTAAACGCAGAAATTCATCATTACGTCCGCAAATGCCAACCATTTCCTGCTGGTCAACGGTTTCCAGTATACCTTGCATTTTTTCTTCTTCACTAGCCAAGCAATTTCCTCCTACCTGTTTTAAAAGGGGTGTTAACGTTTTTCTATCGTAACCTTCTTAATGATTACAGGCTCCAACGGTTTATCATTGGAATCTGTTGCTGTTTTGCCGATTTTATAAACAACATCCATGCCCTTGCTTACCTTGCCGAAAACAGCGTGCTTACCGTCAAGCCATTTAGTTTCACGCAGGGTGATAAAGAACTGGCTGCCGCCGGTATTCGGGCCGCGGTTTGCCATGGAAATTACACCGGGGCCGTCATGCAGCAGCTTACTGCTGAACTCATCCTTAATAGTGTAGCCGGGGCCACCGGTACCATTGCCGGCAGGGTCACCGCCCTGAATCATAAAGTTATCGATTACACGGTGGAAAATAAGACCGTTGTAAAAGCCCTTTTCTGCCAGTGTAATAAAATTCTTTGACGTTTCCGGTGCATAGTCTGTTGCCAGCTTCACCTCAAAATCGCCCATGCTCGTGTTGAAAACAGCCGTCGCAGGCTCTGCCTTCGGTGCCTGCTCCTGTTTTTCCTGACCGCAGGCTGTAAGTACCAGCGCGCACACCAGCATCAGGCAGATTATTAACAATTTCTTCATGCTCTTTCCTCCCATAGAAAAGGATATAATTTCTCAAGTATATTATACAACTAACAAGCGCCGCATTTCAAGCGTTTGCCCAGCCAATCGCTCAGCAACGCGCCTGCTTCGTCACTGTACTGCGTAAAGCTGTGGTCGCCGCCTTCAAAGATATGCAGCTCAGCCGCATTGCCGATGGCTGCGGCGTTGCGCTGCGCCTGCTCCGCCAGCACCACCTCATCCGCACTGCAGTGCAGCAAAAGTACAGGCAAAGGCTGCGCTTTTTGCAGCAATACAGGCAAATCGTATTGGTCAAAGTCCGTCAGAAAATCCGGTGTCAGGGCGCATTCGCCGCGTTCATCGTTAAAGTGCAGCGTTTCGCCGCTGTCCAGACGACGATATTCGTCCTCTGTCATCACATAGCGGAAGGTAAAGCGCAGATTATTTGGCGTTGCCCACAGAATCAGGCCAGCAAGAGCTCCGTCCTGCGCCGCCGTTATGATGGAAGCTGCACCGCCCAAGCTACGTCCCAAAAGAAAAAGCCTGCAGCCGGGCTGTCTGCGGCGTACCTCTGCCAGTACGGCGTGCAGCTCCTCTACCTGACGCGAAATTATCTGCGTACCCGTAAAGTTAAAGCGCACTACGGCAGCATGCGCCGCAGCCTGCTGCGCCACGCCCGCAGCACGTCCGCCGCTGTCACGGCTGCCGCGGAAGCCGTGCGCCATAACGAGTACAGCATTATTCTCACTGCGGTTAGGCTCAACAAGACATTCAATCTCACCTAATGGTCCCTGAAAAGTAAATGTATCCTTAAGCATCTTCACTCACTCTTTTCGTATTATTTAGCGTTACAAGAAGCATTTCTTAACGCATTTTCTTATCGTACTTTCTAAATCTTCTAAGTTAACGTTAACCGTAAGTTCTACGCACGCTCAGTACTTACGCATTTTTCCCGGCAGACATTTTATACAGGCACACGCCCATGCGCCCTGTTTTGCCCTGCTCTGCACGGTAGGAGCAGAACATTTCATGGTTATGCTCCGTGCAGACGCCGGCAGTAAGAATATTTTCCGCCTTTAATCCTGCGTCCAGCAGCACCTGACGGTTATACCCCCACAAATCCAGCAGATACTTGCCGGGCTTTTCTGCTCGTGGCGCAAAGAAATGCTCGTAGCCTGCGGCCTTGCTACATACAAAGTCGTCCACCTCGTAGCAGCATTGGCCGATAGACGGACCAATCGCCGCAATGATATCTTCGGGACGGGAGCCGAAGGCTTGCTGCATAGCTTCTACCGTTTTGCGGCCAATCTGTGCTACCGTACCACGCCAGCCTGCGTGCGCCACAGCGCACACGCCTTGGCGCTCGTCGGCGAAAAGCAGCGGCACGCAGTCTGCAAAAAATAGCAGCAGCGGTACATTCGCCAGATTCGTAACCAAAGCATCCGTATCCTTAATCGTATCTGCAAGCGCTGTCGCACCGGTGCCGACCAAGGCTTCATCTACCACCGCAACATTGCTGCCATGCACCTGCTCGCAGGTAGTAAATTTTGATGCGTCCAAACCTAAAGCCTGTGCAAACAGGCGACGGTTCTGCAGTACCAGATCTGCATCATCACCCACGTGCAAAGCCAAATTCAAAGTACCCGGCACCAGGGAGCTTTCCCCATGCAGACGGCAGCTGCAGGCATTACCGAAGCCCGCCTGCGTCAAACGAGGGAACATTCCCCACCAGATATTATTTTTCTGCGTAATGATAAAATCCTGCATCAAAACCGCTCCTTTTATCTCTAATACCAAAAGAGACGGCTAATGCCGTCTCCCTTTGCAAGTGCCTGCGGCACCTTTTTGCTATTTACTTTTGATATGCTGGCACACCTTCCGGTATATCCAGCACTACGGTGATAATCACCGTGCTGTCGGTAGCCTTAGCTGCGGTGTCCATAAACACAACCTTGGCACCATTATCCAGATAATAATTAACCTCTTTCACGGCTCCGTTATTGTTATTGGAAAACGTAAAGAGTCTTTCCTTAGCCAGTGCCGAGCCGCTGAAGCCGGCCACCAGCATAAGAGCCGTTAAAGTAAGCAGTAAATACTTTTTCATATTCCGCACCTCTATTTTGCGTCTTTAGATTTCTGCATGATGCGTTCCAGCTCCTGCATAAAGTTGCGCACATCGGCGAACTGACGATATACGGAAGCAAAGCGTACATAAGCAATCTGATCCGTCTGCTCCAGATACTTCATAACCAGCTCACCGATCTGGGCGCTGGGAATTTCCGCATCCGCACTCATTCGCAGCTCTCGCTCTATACTGTCGGCAATCTCTTTAATCTTTTCATAAGGAACCGGGCGTTTCTCACAAGCCTTCAAAAGACCTGCCAGCAGCTTTTTACCGTCAAAAAGCTCGCGACGGCCATCCTTCTTGCTGACAACAAGCGGAGTTTCCTCATATTTTTCATATGTAGTAAAGCGTTTGCCGCAATTAGGGCATTCACGTCTGCGACGGATAGAACAGCCTTCCTCTACAGCACGGCTATCGATAACACGGCTGTCTCTGTGGGAGCAAAACGGGCACTTCATATTACTGCCTTCCTTTCAATCAGTGACGCAGCCATGGCGGAATTTCGTTCGGATCGGAGAAATTCTTGATAATACCGCTATTGTTGCGGTTGATAGATGCCGGACCGCCAACTGTATTTTTGGTAACAGGAGATTTTTTCTCAAAGCCTGTTGCGATAACCGTAACACGGATTTCGTCATTAAGGTTTTCATCAATAACAGCACCGAAAATAACCACTGCATTGGGATCAGCTGCTTCATTGACAATATTGGCAGCTTCGTTAACGTCAAACAGGGACAGCTCCTTGCCACCGATAACGTTAATCAGTACGCCGCGGGCACCGTCGATAGATGCCTCCAGCAACGGACTCTTGATTGCAGCTTCGGCTGCAGCCTTGCCGCCGCCTTCACCCTTAGCGGTACCAACGCCCATCAGAGCACTGCCTGCATTGGACATAACAGTCTTGACATCGGCGAAGTCAACGTTAATCAGACCGGGAACAGCAATCAGGTTGGAAATGCCCTGAACGCCCTGACGCAATACGTCATCGGCCTTTTTGAATGCTTCCAGCATGGAGGTACGTTTTTCGATAATCTGCAGCAAACGGTCGTTAGGAATAGTTACCAGGGTATCAACCTTTTCCTTCAGGTTGACAATGCCTGCCTCAGCCTGCTTCATGCGGCGAGGACCTTCAAAGCCAAAGGGTTTGGTTACAACGCCGACAGTCAGCGCACCGATTTCTTTGGCACATTCCGCAACAACGTGCGCAGCACCGGTACCGGTACCACCGCCCATACCTGCGGTAACAAATACCATATCTGCACCCTTCAGGGATTCCAGAATCTGGTCACGGGATTCTTCGGCAGCTTTTTCGCCGATTTCAGGATTTGCGCCTGCACCCAGACCTTTAGTCAGCTTTTCGCCGATTTGGATGCGTTTTTCTGCCTTGGAAAGCATCAGGCACTGCTTATCGCAGTTCACTGCAATAAATTCTACGCCGCTTACGCCGGCGTCAATCATACGGTTTACGGCGTTATTGCCGCCACCGCCTACACCAATTACTTTAATATTGGCCAACGGTTCAAAGGTTGTCTCTACGTCATCAAACATATTCTACGTCCCCCTTAGCTTTGGGTAGCTTATTTATAAAAAAATCATTTTTATATTGTTCAACATGAAAGTGCTATTTTCCTGCTTATTAATGAATTTTTTTCTTCATCTTCCGACAGGACACTTATTTGCCCATATAAAGGCGACGGATAATTCCCAAATTCTGGAAAATACGCATACCGAAAATCAGTACCGCTACCAGATATAAATCGATACCGATCAGATTACCTGCATAGCACAAAAAGGCAGCCAGAATACCATTGATAAAGAATCCGGAAATGAATACCTGAGTATCATAATTGCCTTCAAGTGAAGCACGTACACCGCCCAGCACTGCATCCATACCTGCCATAACAGCTACGGCAAGCAGACGTGCGTATTCGGGTGGCACTCTGAAAGGACAGTAAACACCAAGTATAAGACCAAGCAAAAGGCCGGCAAATGCAAATCCAATCATTTCGCTGCCTCCTTGCTTTCCACTGTCTTAGCGTATTCAAAGCTGCGCGGTGCCTTCAGCGCCGGAATATGCAGCTTTTCAACAGTCTTGATTTTTACCTGAATGCCCCAGAACTCAAAGGTTTCTACAACACCGCCACGCAGATGCAGAGCACTGTTCAGAGTTTCAGGAGCGCCTATAGCCTTGATAACATAAGGCGGAGCACTGCGGACATTGTTTACCGAAATAGTAGGTCCTGCACAACGAATCTCGCTCATAGCCACAATGCGCTGATCGTTGACAGAAATTGCTTCCGCACCGGCAGCGCGCAGCTCGTTGAGCACACGCAGCAAATCTTCATCATGAATGATGTACAAATTAGGATTTTCGCCGGACTTTTTGGCAATATTGCTGTCGTCCAGCAATATCTCAATGCCTTCGCCCTCTACGTCAGTCGTGCCTGCCATCAGCTTCATACGGTCATCAGCAGGATCCTTGGCAGCACCTGCTCGCAAGGTTTCCAGCTCTGTCAGCAGCTGCTTGTTCTCGGCTTCCATAACCTTCAGGCGTTCCGACAAATCCTCTACGCGGTCCATACGCACATTACGCTGAAGCTCTGTAGTTTTATACTGTACCGAAAGCATAAATCCCAACACCATGAATACCACGGCAATCAACAGCTTGCCCTTTAAATCCATAGTAAAAATTTCTTTCATTATCTCACCCTCACTGTGACATCAGCTGCAACAGCATTGCAGCTATAACAAGTTAACAGCAGTTTATTTTGGCAAAAGCTTGATATATGGCTTACCGAAGGTCAAATCAATATATTCAGCCTTAATATTTTTATCTTTAATCTCGTTGAACACAGTCATAAACACAGAAGCCTTCTGTGATACCTCCTGCACCCTGCCCAAACGCACCGGAAAGCTGCCGCTCAGCTGCAGCTTAACATCCTGCTTATCATCAACGGCAATTTCACCGATACGCTGCAGTGCTTCCGGCGTCAGCTGCTGCAAAAATTGCAGAATCTGCAGCACACCGGCATTGGCAACCTTATCGCCCAGATAAAGATTACCGCATTTTATGCCGGCCAGCACAGGAGCCTTAGCATCCGGAATAGTAGTTGTTACACTAAGAACAACGCCGTTATAATCCACCTTCAGATAGCTGTGATAGGAATTGGCAACATAAAGCGCCGGTTGCCGTTCCTCTACGCTCACCTGCAAGGTTGCCGGAAAGCGGTAAGCCACCTCTGCATTCTTAAAGCGGACATCATGCAGCAAAGCCTCCCGCAGACGGCCGGAGCTGGCATTGAAAAGATTCAATGGTCCCTGCCCGCAGCCTGCAAGCGAGATAACCTCCGCCTCCGTCAGCTGACTGCTTCCGTGAATGCTGACGTTGCCAAAGGCAAACGCAGGTTTATGCACATAGCGCCAGACATATGTACAGGTTACAGCAAGTATAGCCGTGGATACCAGTAGGCGCACCATGTGCCAGAATTTCCGGCGTCTGCGTTTGCGCAGTTGTTCGCGTATAGTCTGCGATGAATCCATGCTGCACCTCCTTTGGCTCCTTGTAAAACATTTTTATTTAGCGCTCAGTAAAATTTTCTCGCAGAGCTCCGGGAAGCTGATGCCTACAGCAGCAGCAGCCTTCGGAACCAGGCTGGTTGCCGTCATTCCGGGAACAGTGTTTGCTTCCAGTACATAAGCAACACCATCCTCATCACCCAGCATAGCATCTACGCGCGCTACACCGGAAAGGCCCAGCAGCTTGTAGGTTTCTACGGCAATTTTTTGGATATAGGCAGTAGTTTTCTCATCAAACGGTGCCGGGCAGTGGTAATCCGTAGCACCCTTGGTGTATTTGGAATGGAAGTCATAGGCTCCGGAATGCGGTGCAATCCAGATAACCGGCAACGGCTTAGGCTCGCCGTTCTCTTCCATAATAGAAATCGTCAGCTCCTTGCCCTTGATGCACTTTTCTGCCAGTACATTTTCGGAATACTTGAAGGCTTCCTCCAGTGCAGGCACAACCTCTTGTGCAGTCTTGGGAATTACCACGCCGATGCTGGAGCCCTGAGTTGCTGCCTTAATAACTACTGGCAGACCGAACTCGGAAATAATTTTTTCTGCCAGCATCTGCAAATCACCTGCATCACGCTTGTTGATAATCATGCAGGGTGCGGTAGGAATGCCTGCAGACTGCAGATAACGCTTCGTAGCGGATTTATCCATAGAAACAGCGCTTGCCAGTACGCCGCAGCCGGTATAAGGAATACCTGCTGCCTCCAGAATACTCTGCAAACGGCCATCCTCACCGTACATACCATGAACGGCGTTAAATACTACCTTAGCGTTCATATCACGCAGCTCGTTAATCAGATTAGACGGATTCAGCTCAACTTCCTTGGCATTATAGCCCTTTTCGCGCAGTGCGTTGGCAATTGCGCCGCCGGTAACACGCGAAATCTCGGCCTCAGAGGAAGGCCCGCCTAAAACAACAGCAACAACATCCTGCTTATTAATCTGCATTTCTTTCCAACTCCCTAACTAATTCTTCTCCAATTTTAAACACATCACCGGCACCTATGGTCATCACCAAATCGCCGGGACGTACAACGCGCTCCAGGTATTCCTCAGCCTTAGTCAGCTTGCCGATATACAGCACCTCCTGACCGGTCGCTGCTTTGATACCCTCTGCCAAATGCATGCTGCTCACGCCGGGAATTGCTTCCTCGCTGGCTGCATAAATGTCAGTCAGAATCAGCTCATCGCAATCCTTAAAGCATTCGCAGAACTCGGAGAACAGCAGCTTGGTACGGGTGTAGCGATGCGGCTGGAACACGCACAGCAGGCGCTCAGGCTTTGTCTGTCTGGCAGCCTTCAGCGTTACGCCGATTTCTGTCGGATGATGCGCATAATCATCAACAACCCAGACACCGTTAACCTTACCCTTGGTTTCAAAACGACGTTTGGCACCGCCGAACTTTTTCAAGGATGCAAGAATCTTGTCGGTAGCGATACCCATCTCATGTGCAGCAGCAAACGCGCCCATAGAATTCAGCACATTATGTCTGCCTGGAACAATCAGATGAACCTCTGTCACAAATTCTCCCTTGTAGTACAGCTTGTAGCTGGTGCCGTCAACACCATAGGAAATGTCACGGGCAATGTAGTCAGCACCCTCGCCTTCTACGCCGTAGGTAATTACCTCTTTATCGGTTTCGGCAGCCAGCCGGCGTACCTTGGCATTATCAAAGCAAAGGACTGCCTTGCCGCCTTCCTTGATGTTGCCTACAAACTGTTTAAAAGCCTGATATATATTTTCTTCTGTACCGTAATGATCCAGATGGTCATCTTCAATATTAGTTACTACAGCAAGATACGGATACAGCTTGAGGAAGGAGCCGTCGCTTTCATCCGCCTCCGCTACCACAAAGCGACCTGCGCCGTTGCGCGCATTACCGCCAAGGCTGCTTACCTCGCCGCCGATGATAACAGTCGGGTCAATACCGCTTTCTGCCGCAATGCAGGAAATCATCGCACTGGTAGTAGTTTTGCCGTGCGCGCCTGCAACAGCAACGCCGTCGGCAGCATTCATTACCGCAGCCAGCACATCGCTGCGGTGCAGCACGGGAATACCGCGCTTTCTGGCCTCCATCAGCTCCGGATTGTTGGGATGAATCGCTGTAGAAATAACTACAGCCTCGGCATCCTCCACCTGGCTGGCAGCATGGCCCATATAAACCATAGCGCCTTCTTCCGCCAGATGTGCCGACATATGACCGGCATTTAAATCGGAACCGCTTACATCATAGCCGCGCTTAATCAATACATAAGCAATCGCGCTCATGCCGGCGCCGCCGATACCGATAAAATGTATATTATGCAGGTTTGCTAATTTGTTTTCAGCCACTCGAGGCCCTCCCTTATTGTTTAGTCAAGGCCACAGCCTCTTTGGCTATAACCTCTGCAGCCTGCGGTCTGCCAAGTTTTTGGGCCGCCGCATGCATCTGCTGCAATTCCTCTTCATGTACTAATAAATGCTCGATAAACTCCAAAACGGTGTCGCCCGTCAGGTCCTTATCAAGAATAACCTTGGCAGCACCCTGAGCCTCTACCGCTCTGGCATTAAACTCCTGGTGATTTGCCGTAGCATACGGATATGGCACCAAAAGCGACGGCACTCCCTTAGCCATCAGCTCTGCCAGGCCGATTGCACCGGCACGGAATACTGCCAGATCGGCCGCAGCCAACGCTACCGGCATATTATGCAGATAAGGCTTGATAATAATGTTATCTGCCACACCGCCGCGCTTTTTGATTTCCGCCATATAGGCGTCATAATTCACGTCACCGGTCGCATGCAGCACCTGTACCTCGGCTCTGCCGGAAAGCGCCAGCTCTGCTTCGAGCATAGCGTTGTTGATGGTGCGCGCACCACGGCTGCCGCCGGAAACGAGAATCGTTTTCTTCGCCGGGTCCAGCCCCAGCTCCTTAACAGCTTCCTCACGCGTATGCTGCAGAATTTCACTGCGGATAGGATTGCCGGTATATTCCAGCTCTGCCTTGCCGTGAAAATATTTGCCGCCCTCTTTATAACCTAAAAACACTTTGCGCACATAACGTGACAAAATTTTATTGGTTACACCTGGCATCGCGTTCTGCTCCTGAATGCAGCAGGGAATTCCCTTTAACGCTGCCATGAAAACAATCGGTCCGCAGACATAACCGCCGGTACCGATTACCAGATCCGGCTTTTCGTTGCTGATAATCTTGTAGGCATCATATAAGCCAGCAAAAAGCTTTGCCGCACTACGCAGGGTATCCAGGCTCAGGCTGCGCTTAAAGCCTGCTACCTCAATAAACTGCAGCTTGTAGCCGTAGCGGGGAATGATATCCTTTTCCAGTCCCTGCTGCGTGCCTACGAAGCTTATTTCCGCATCAGGCTGCAGTTTTTTTATCTGGTCCGCAATGGTCAGGGCCGGATAAATATGTCCGCCCGTACCGCCGCCGGAAAGAATTACCTTCACTTAACGTTACCTCCCTCCAGCTCGTGTACCAGCTTTTTAAAATAGTTACCACGTTCCGGATAATTTTTGAACATATCAAAGGACGAGCAGGCCGGGGAAAGCAGCACTACCTGCGGCTTATGTGCCAGCGCATGTGCCTTGCTCACTGCATCCTCAAAGCTGTCGGCCAGCACAATGTTTGGCACACCGCAGGCAACAGCAGCCTTGTGGAAGCGCTCCTTGGCAGCGCCCAACAGAATCAGGGCGTCCGTCTTTTCCTTCACCAGCTCCATCATCGGCTCCAGCGGTGTCAGCTTATCGTGACCGCCTGCCAGCAGGATGATGTGGCCGTCCTTAAAGGCCTCCAACGCTTTAATCGTAGAATCGGTATTGGTAGCCTTAGAATCGTTATAATACGGTACGCCGTCAATCGTAGCAACGTATTCAATGCGGTGCTCAATGCTGCGGAAGTTACGCAGCACATCAGCCATATCGCTAATGCTCACACCGGCGAAAAAGCCGCAGGCAATGGCTGCCAGCACGTTTTCTTCGTTGTGACCGCCGAACAGATGCAGCTCACTGATATTGCAGACAGTTTCCTGCTTGCCGTCCCAGCTGATGATAAAATTACCATCCTGCATATAGATGCCCTGCTGCAGTTTTTCCTTACGGCTGAAGTAACACAGGCGGCCTTTAGTTTCCGCACCCCAGGTACGCACGATAGGATCATCGTAATTAAGCACCGTAACCTGCGCCTCACCCTGCTGACGGAAAATATTCTTTTTTGCCTCGCCGTAGGCCTCCATCGTATGATGGCGCTCCAGATGATCCGGAGTCAGGTTAAGCACTACTGCGATATCGGGGCAGAAGCTGCTGACTTTTTCCAGCTGAAAGCTGGAAAGCTCGGCAGCAAGCCAACCATCCTGAGGCAGGCTTTCTACCTCCTTGGACAGTGCCAAACCGATGTTGCCGCCTACTGCAGAAGGCACCGGCAAACGCTTGAGCATCTCACCCACGATAGTGGTGGTAGTGGTTTTGCCGTTAGTACCGGTGATAGCAGCAATGTGACCGCCATACAGCCTGTAGCCAAGCTCAACCTCGCTGATGACCTCCAGTCCGCGCTGCTCTGCGAGCAGCACATTTGCGTTATCGCAGGCAATACCCGGAGAAAGCACCAACACCCCTGCAATATCAAGCAGGCTTTCAAATGCAGCCTGACCGATGGCCAGCCCACCGCCAACGCTCTGCAAAAGCTGCAGCAGCTGCGGCTCTAAAGTGCAGTCCATATCATTATACAAATATACCTGCTGCTTTTTATCTGCCAGCACCTGCGCTGCTCCACGGCCGCTGATGCCTGCGCCGTAAACGATTACAGCATCCTTTTTAGTCATCAAGAAACACCCTCTATTCATAAACATACATAGGCTATAGCCCTTTCAGCGCAAAATTTGCGACAAAACGGTTATAGCCGAAGATTTTTTATACAAATGCATTAAGCCACAGACATAAGCCAATGACAGACAATACGCAGCTTACTGCTGTAAACACACGCACAACCTTAACCTCGGGCCAGCCGCCCAGCTCAAAATGATGATGCAGGGGAGACATGCGAAAAATACGCTTACCGCCGCTGAAGCGGAAATAGGTAACCTGAATAATTACCGACAGTGCTTCCGCTACATAGATACCGCCGACAATAATCAGCAGCAGCTCTGTACGTGTCAAAAGCGCTAAAGCGGCAATAGCACCGCCCAAAGCCAAGGAACCGGTATCACCCATAAATACTCTGGCAGGATGACGGTTAAACAGCAAAAAGCCAAGGCAGGCACCGGTCAGGCCCAAAGAAAAACCGCTCAGATCCAACATACCCTGCATGTAAGCAATAAAAGCGAAAACCATGGTAACAGGCAGACTGACAAAGGAAACCAGTCCGTCCAGACCATCTGTCAGATTTACGGCATTGGTTGTGCCAACCAAAAGCAAGAAGGCCAGCACATAATAACCCCAGCCTAAATCAATGACAGCATTGATGCCAGGAACCCACAGCTCCGTATTGCGGATATGCGTTTCGGCGAAATATACATAGGCACCGGCCAGAATGAACTGCAGTAAGAATTTCTGCTTGGCAGTCAGGCCCAGATTACGCTTCATTACAACCTTGATGTAATCATCTATAAAGCCTATGACCGCATGGCCTACTGTCAGCACCAGAGCAATAATTACATGGGGAGTAAAGTTGCCCCACAGCAAAGCAACCAGCAACGCTGCCAGCATCATAAGTCCGCCCATCGTCGGTGTGCCGCTTTTCGCCATATGGCTTGCCGGTCCGCACTCGCGGATAGACTGGCCGAACTTCAGCTTATGCAGATAAGGAATCAGCACCGGGCCGATTAAAGCACACACGATAAACGCAGTCACAGGAATTCCGATTAATTTTAACATCTACTAAAATCTCACTCTCTTAAGTTTACTTGAACAGCTCCAGCATTTTGTCAACCTGCATGGAATGGCTGCCCTTAAGCAGGATAATATCACCTGCGGAAGCCATCAGACGCAAAGCATCCGCTGCCTCCTGACGGTCAGCGCAATGCTTGCTCTTGCCGCCAAGCTTTGCAGCCTCATCCGCAATATAAGCAGCCTGCGGACCATAGGTCAGTACAAAATCTACACCGTTTTCTACAGCCCAGCGACCTACACGGCGATGCGCATCCTCACTGATATCTCCCAGCTCCAGCATATCTGCCAGCACAGCAATAGTACGGGCCTTGCCGTGCGCTGCCTTCTTGGCCTCCGCCAAGGTTTTCAGTGCCGCTTCCATAGAAGCAGGACTTGCATTATAAGCATCGTTGATAAAGGTGATATCGCCGATATAAACGATTTCCTGACGGCTGCCTGTCAGACGGGCAGTTGCCAGTGCCTGTGCGCTTGCTGCCATCGGCACACCGTAGCAGAAGGCCCCGGCGATAGCGCTCAGTGCGTTATAAACGTTATGCTCACCGATCAGCTGCAGGCTTACCTTGACAGCTTCGCCCGTAGCCTTATGGGTACAGGTAAAGGTGGTGCCTGCACCGGAGGTCACAATATCACTGCCGCGGAAGTCGCAGTTTTCGCCCATGCCGAAGTAAACAACTTTTGCCTTGGTCTTGTCTGCTGCCGGCAGTACGTATTCGTTATCACCGTTGAGCACAGCAAAGCCATCCTCCGGCAGATTAAGCACGATTTCGCTTTTGGCCTTGCCGATGTTTTCCATGCTGCCCAAAAGCTCCATATGGGTTTCGCCCACGTTGGTAATCAGACCGCTGTCAGGCTCGGCAATGCTGCACAGCTCGGCAATCTGGCCCAGGCCGCGCATGCCCATCTCCACAACGGCAATATCGGTATCAGGCTGAATGCTCAACAAGGTTTTTGGCAGACCGATTTCATTATTGAAGTTGCCCTGAGTTTTGACAACATTATATTTACAGCTCAGGCAGGCAGCCAGCAAATCCTTCGTAGAGGTTTTGCCGTTGGAGCCTGTGATAGCAAAAACCTTCAGGCCCTGCTTACGCAGACGATAGGCATGCGCAAGCTGCTGATAAGCAAGCAGCGTATCCTCTACCATGAACACAGCAACGCCCGCAGGCAGGCCGCTCACCTCATGGGATACAACAACGCCCGCAGCACCCAGCTCCACAGCCTTGGAGCAATAGTCATGGCCGTCAAAATTATCGCCCTTCAGCGCTACGAATAATTCTCCCGGCTTTACCGCACGGGAATCGGTGGTTACGCCGGTAAACTCAAAATCTGCACAAACAGCCTTAGTGGCTGCTAAAACTTCACTGGCCTTTAGCATTTTTTATCACTCCAGTATTCCATTACAACTTCTTTATCATCAAAGTGAATAGTTCTGTCCTTCAAAATCTGGTAATTTTCGTGGCCCTTGCCGGCAATCAGAATCACATCATCGGCAGCAGCCTCTGCCAAAGCATAGCAGATTGCCTCGCGTCTGTCGCTCAGACGGGTAACGTGCTTGCCCTCGGGCACATTCTGCAGCGCCATAAAGATTTCGTCGATAATCAGCTCTGGATCTTCGGTACGCGGATTATCTGAGGTAACAACGATGTTATCAGCCAGCTCCAGTGCCAACGCACCCATCAGCGGACGCTTCTTGTTGTCACGGTCACCGCCGCAGCCGAACACAACCCACAGCTTGCCGCGGGTAATAGAGCGTGCGGTTTTCAGCACGTTCTCCAGGCCGTCGGGAGTATGTGCGTAGTCTACAATAACTGTATAAGGCTGTCCTGCCTCAACGAGCTGGAAGCGTCCGGGAACGCCGTCAAAGCCGTCAAGCACGGAGCAGATAATATTCTTGTCAATCTTTTCAGCAAGCATTGCACCGATAACGCCCATAACATTATACACGTTGAACTCGCCGGTAATCTTCAGCTCCAGGTCCATTTCGCCCACCGGAGTGTGCAGCAGCAGCTGCATATGCTTAGGTTCTACCGTAAAGCTCAAAGGATAGATGTCATTATCATGACCTTCACCATAGGTAAGCACGTTAGCCTTGGTGCGCTCGCGGATAATTGCGGAGCTTGCGTCATCCATATTGAATACAGCGTTTTTATTCGGCTTGCTGCCGTCGGTCAGATGCTCAAAGAGCAGGCTCTTGGCATCGCGGTAATTCTCCATGGTTTTATGGAAGTCCAGGTGATCCTGGGTAATATTCGTCAGCACAGCGCAGTCATATTCAATGCCTGCCACACGCTTCAAAGCCAGCGCATGACTGGAAACCTCCATTACGCAGTAATCACAGCCGGCGCAGCACATAGCATACAGTGTCTTCTGCAGGTCAACTACATCCGGAGTAGTATTATGAGATTCGGTGATCTCATCGTTAATCATAATATTGATAGTGCCAATCAGGCCAACCTTGTAGCCTGCCTTACGCAGAATCAGACGGATAATATTCGTCGAGGTGGTTTTGCCGTTAGTACCGGTCACGCCGATCATTCTCAGCTTGCGGCCCGGATAATCATAAAAATACGGTGTTACCAGCTCCATAGCCTCACGCGTATCGGCAACCTTAATAAGAGTAACACCCTGCGGCACTGCAGCAGGAACATCCTCTACCAGCGCAGCAACAGCGCCCTTTTCGGCAGCCATCGCCAAGAATTTATGTCCGTCTACAGTTGCACCCTTCAGGCAGATAAAAAGACTGCCGGCTACCACCGCACGGGAATCGGCAGTTACATCAGTAATAACTTTATCAGCACTGCCAATGACCTCAGCCTGCGGCAATAAGGCAAGGAGTGAAGCTAATTGCTTTTCCATTTATTAACCCCCCTGTTTTACGTTCCGCCCCTCATGGAGCAAAGCCGTAAATTACTTCTAGTTTAATTATAGTATAGAATTTAAATTGAAACGGCAGCCAAAAGGCTGCCTCCCAAAAACCCATTCAAATTATATCACAATATAAACTGAATGGCTATGTTTATTTGTTATGCACAGCCAAAGAATTGCTGCTTCCGCCAGCCTTTACATAAATATTGCTGCGGGCAACACTCATACCCAAATATTGTTCGGCCAAACCGATAATACGCTCAGGTCCCTTCAGCTGTTCAACCTCAATTTTCAGCTCGTTGTTTTTGCTGATAAGCTGAGCCTCCTGCTGTTGCAGGCTCACCAGCTCATTGCCATATTCCACCATAGCGTTACTGCGTAAAACAACAATAAAATAAGCTGCCATAATAAGTAAAAATGCTTTAATAATTCTGTTGCGCAGCACTCTTCTCGGATCAGGTCTATGTACTTTTCTGCGGGCAGGCTGCTGAACCTCATATTGCTCGACAGGCTGCTCCTGCCAAGCATAATTATCGTATTTTCTGGCAAGCATCAAAATCACCCTTCATCAAAACATCAAAATTTATCTCTCAGCTATTATCTGTCATATTTTAATTGCATAACGCAGGCGCGCACTGCGGCTACGCGGATTTTCTTCTACCTCTGCTTTTGAGGGAACAATATTTCCCGTTTTGCGCAGCAAAGGCTTTTTACCGCATACGCACACAGGCAGCTGCGGCGGACAAGTGCAGCCCTTGGCAAGCTTCGCAAAGGTCTGTTTAATAATTCTGTCCTCCAGCGAATGGAAGGTAATAACACCAATGCGGCCTCCGCTCTTTAAGCGGTTCACAGCTCTTTCCATCGTATCTGCCAAAATTCCCAGCTCGTTGTTTACCTCGATACGGATAGCCTGGAAGGTACGCTTCGCCGGATGCGGACCGTCAAGTCTTGCTCCCTTGGGAATAGCCTTCTTGATGGCATCCACCAGCTCAAAGGTAGTGGTCAACGGCTTTTCCTTGCGTGCCGCCACAATAAACTGCGCGATACGCTTGGCCCAGCGTTCCTCACCGTAACGGTGAATAATATCCGCCAGCTCTTCTTCCTTGTAGTGGTTTACAATGTACTCTGCATCCAGACTTGCTTCTTTATTCATGCGCATATCCAAAGGTCCGTCATGCATATATGAGAAACCACGCTCCGGTGTATCCAGCTGATAGCTCGAAACACCAAGGTCAAAAAAGATACCGTCAATTTCATCAATTCCCATGGAATCCAATACCTGGGAAAAATTTTCAAAATTAGACTTGGCAACTGCGGTTTTGCAGGTAAATTTGTTCAGCAAGCGCTCGGAACCGGCAGCAATAGCATCATCATCCTGATCAATGCCAATCAAAAGACCGCCTGCCTCCAGCTGTGCGGCAAACGCACTGCTGTGCCCCGCACCGCCCATAGTGCAGTCCACGTAAATACCATTTTTATCTGTTATCAGAAAGTCCACGCTCTCAGCGAGCAGAATACTTGTATGCTTAAATTCCATAGCCAACACCAATCTTATATTCCTAATTCAGCAAGCTGCTCTGCGAGTTCACTCACATCCTCGGCATTTTCTTCGTTATATTCGTTCCAACGGCCTGCATCCCAAATTTCGGCTCTGCTGCCTACGCCCACAATCACAGCATCCTTTTCCAGACCGGCATGACGACGCAGGTTTGCCGGCAGCAATACTCTGCCCTGCTTGTCACATTCGCCCTCGCAGGCACCGCCAAAGAGGAAGCGGGTAAAATCACGCGCTGTTTTGCGGCTCATCGGCAAAGCTGCCAGCTTTTCTTCCAGCTGATGCCATTGCTCCATATCATAAACAAAAAGACAGCCGTCCAAGCCTTTGGTAATAATAAACTTACTGCCCAGGCTTTCACGCAGCTTAGCAGGCATAGCAAGACGACCTTTTGCATCCAGAGTGTGTTCGTATTCACCTAAAAGCATTTTGCCGCCCCCTTTTTACCCACATTACACCACTTTTCTCCATTATATCGTTTATCAGCCGTAAACGCAAGTATTTCACGGCTTAATGTGAAAAAATAATCAAAAAAACGTGAACTCTGTCAAGCTTATTTCGCAAAAAATTTTCAGTAATAAATTTGGCTTTTAGAAGCACAGATGATATAATGAATGAGTACAGATTATGTGTACAATTTTTATAAAAAGGAGACTTATACAATGGTTACTAAAGATACCGGCATTATTGAAGCCGTTCAAAACCATCCTGAAATCATGGAGGTTTTCGCTGAATATGGTCTGGGCTGCATCGGCTGCATGGCTGCTCATTTCGAAACCATCGGTCAGGGCGCAGGCGCTCACGGCATTGATGTTGATGCTCTTATCGAAGATATCAATAAGGTTATTGCCGAAGCAGAAGCAAACAAATAAAATAGCGAAGCGGGATAAATACTGCACCGGCATATTTTTACCGCATAGAAAAAATGAGGGAACTATCTCCAGCACAAGTGGGGACGGTTCCCTGTTTTCATAAAGGAGGTCTCTGTTATGTTAAAAACTCGTAAGGTTGTAATCGTCGGCGCAGGTCATGTCGGCTCTCACGTTGCTTTAGCGCTCATCCAGTCCGGTGAAGCAGATGATATTGTACTGATTGATATTCTTAAGGAAAAAGCTGCAGCACAGGCACTGGATTTGGACGACTGTGTCAGCGGTGCTCTTTGCGGTCACGACGCCAAAATCCGCGCAGGTGAATACAGCGAGCTCAACGATGCCGATATTCTGGTAATGGCCTTCGGCCGCAGCCGTCGTCCCGGCGAAACACGTCTTGATATGTTTGACGATTCCATTAAAATGGCCAACGAGGTTATCAGCCACTTGAAGCAGGTTGACTTCAAGGGTATTATGATCAGCATTTCTAATCCGGCAGACATCATCTGCGAGCATATCCGCCGCAAGATGAACTGGGAGCCGCAGCGCTGCTTCTGCACCGGCACCAGCCTTGAAAGCTACCGCCTGCTGCGTGTACTCAGCGCCGCAACAGGCTACAGCCGCAAATCTATTCAGGCCTTCTGCATGGGCGAGCATGGTAATTCCAGCTTCGTTGTCTGGTCTGCCATCCGCATCGGCAGCAAGAGCTTTGCCCAACTGCGCGCTGAACGTCCGGAGCTGGCTGCCCTCAGCCTGGACGACTTGCAGCTGCAGGTTAAAAGAGCCGGCGACATTGAAGTCGACGGCAAGGGCTGCACGGAATTTGGCATTGCCAACGCTGCCTGCATGCTGATTAAGGCCATCTTCCATGACGAAAAGCTGATCTGGCCCTGCTCCACCGTGCTGAACGGCGAATATGGCCAGAAGGACGTAGCTGCAGGTGTTCCCTGCGTAATCGGCAAAAACGGTATTGAAGAGATTTTAGAGCTACCGCTGACGGAAGAAGAGCAGGCTAAGTTCACCGCTTCCTGCGACATTCTGCGCGGATTCTTGGAGAGAGCTGCAAGCCTGTAAGGCGCTGCGCCACACGCCCCCTTCCGCCCCCTTCCGCCTCGCTACGCTCGGCACCTTCCCCGAGGGGCAGGCAAGACTAATAGCTTTCCGTTAAACTTCATTAGCACATTCTTGGTTCCCCCTCGGGGGAACTGTCGCGATAGCGACTAAAGGGGGTGCATGCATAGCAAATTCAGCAAATAAGTGCATAAAAGGCTAGTCTAATTTGCGAAGTTTAGCCTTCCACAGGTCTGATATATCTTCCCTGAAAGGGAAGGTGGCTGCGAGCTTTGCGAGCAGACGGAAGGGTTGCAGCGCGATATTTAATTGCGCCACTTACATGTAAATAAGCAAAAAACACCGGCATCCGCCGTACCACAAGTACGGCAGACGTCGGTGTTTTCATGTTTTAGCATATATTAAACTCTTGCAGACTTTAGGCTTAATACTCCCAGCTCAGACCAACAGCCACCAGCTTGCTGGTATCGTCCCCCAGCTTGCCATAGCCAACAGCAGTATGCAGCAGCAAATCCTTCTGCAGGCTCTTGCTGTAGCTCAGCTCCACCTCCTGCAGCCCGCCATCATGCTGCGCCGTCTTCTGCATATCAGCCCAGGTATAACTCAGTCCCAGCTTGCCGCCATCAGCCAGATAATGGTTAACCTCCGCATAAACGCGTTTCGCATCTGCGCCCAGCCAATCGCCCAAAATAGCATCCTTATATGTCCAGCCATTCTTCAGCACCCAATGGCCATACCAGGCGTCATTAGTTTTGGCAGCCTCCACACGCAAATCCCAGCTGCCGTCCGGCACCAGCTGCGGAAAGTACATGCCAACATTATAAGCATTTTCACATGGGAAGGCATGCGCCTGGTCCTCACCATACAGTGAAGCATAAACCTGCACGCCCGGGAAGCGGTATTTAAAATCAAGGCCCGCAATATCGTTCCAATTATCCTTTTCAGCATCATCTGCATTATCCCCCAGCAGCCAATGCTTGTTGAACTTCTTGAGCATCGACATACGCTCCAGACCAATCGTAAACGCATCCGTCGGCATAATATCTACGCGCACACCCACAAGAGCTGCATGGTCCTTTTCCAGCGCCGAACCGGAACTTGCAACTCTGTTGCCCTCCAGCCTGCTGGCGAAGACGTTGACATTAGCCTTACCCAAAAACTTCAACGCACCGTTGTCAAAGGTGTGCGGCTCCAGCAAATTCAGTTTAATTGCTGTCTGCGGTGTTGCATTGCTGCCAAAGGCCAGCTGTCCTGCACGCCCTACGCCCCAGGACATCGGCTGCCTGCCGGCAGTAATCCCCCACACGCCCAAATGCGTTTTGGCATAGCCCTCAACAAGGCTGGCATCGCCATGCTCGTCCTTGTCCCAGCTGAAGCGTGGCGTAATGCCTACAGCCAGGTCCTTGCTCAGGCTGCCGCTGATGTGCAGCGTGCCCACAGCGTTAAAGCCATCGCCATAAAGATAGCCATTATTATTGTGGTTCAACAGCTGCCAATGTGCCTTGGCGTTATTATACTTATACGCAGCACTGTCCTGCTGCAAATAGGAAAGGTCAACGCTCGCACCACGCAGCTTCACATTATTGATTTTCCCTGCACCCTGCAGGTAAGCAATCTCCTCTGCCAGTCCCTCGCGCATTGCATCCAGCCTGGTCTGCAGGTATGGCGGCAGCGGCTTGCTCTGGGCAATTGCTTCAGCCTGCAGCACCCATTTGGCCATGTCCAGGCGGCTATAAGGCTTGGTATTGGCAGGCATATCCTGGATATAGCCCATGCCCTCCAGCTTATCAAGATAACCGTAATAGCTGCTGTCCAGCGGCACGTCAGCCGTAACCAGCGGGCTGGCGGCGGCACAGCTGCAGCCCAAGGCTGCAGCAATTGCTATAGCACTAAGTAGTTTCTTCATCAGTTAGCATCTCCTATGCTTATAAATTTGTTCATTGCAAGTGTATATTATATCGCTTGCTTATCGAAAACAGTCTACAGTAATATATTGTAGCAAACTATATTCTATGTTTCAAGATTATTTTATATGCTGATGGCTAAACCTGTATATCGCAATACCATCTCGTTTGTATGATTTTTCAGAATTTTCGCTTGACTTTCGTTACCCTCTTATTTATACTTAGCTTAGCTTCACATTTACAACAAAATAAGCAGGGCCTACCGGCTCATGTCGGTAGTATTTAGCAGTACCCACGGTATCCGGAACTTCCGGATGCTATGTGTACTGCTTTTTTTCTTAAGCACCTCATGTTGTATTTTGCTGAAGCAAATATTATAATTAAAGGAGGAAACTATGACCAAAAAACTATCCAAAAGCAGTCTTTTGCTGACACAGGAAGAGCTGCAAAAGCACATCTTGGGCATGACCTTGTTCAACGACCTGCTTGCCAGAGCTGTTTTAGAGGACAAAGAGGCCTGCGAGCATATCCTGCGTGTTCTGACCGGTATCAAAACACTGGTAATCAAAAAGAACAAAACGCAGTATGTCATCAGCAAGCTCTCCTCGCACAACATCATCATGGATGTACTCGCTGAGGATGCCAACAACAAGCTTTATGAAATTGAAATTCAGAAGGCAGATGGCGGCATTGCACATGAAAAGAGGATGCTTTATTACGCATCAACTATCATCAATGAATACTTTTTTAAGGGTGACCAGACTTATGCATCTGTACCAGAGCTGCACATTTTTTATATCAGCCAGACAGATATCTGGAAGCTCGGCAAAACCTGCTACCCAATCTTAAAATTTTTAGGCGATACCAATACTCCCTACAATGACGGACTGCATATGTGCTATATCAACGCAGAGGTTGACGATAACAGCAGTATTGCGCAGCTTATGCAATATTTTGCTACCGCCGACGCAGGTGATTTTAGCCAAGGAAAGCTTTCACAATGTATCAACAATCTTAAAACCACAAAGGAGGGACTCGCAACTATGGATAATTTCAGCAAGCAAATTTATGAGGCTGGCATTAATGACGGAAGAGCTGAAGGCAAGGCTGAAGGTTTGGCTGAAGGCAAAGCTGAGGGCAAAGCTGAAAGCATCAAAAATCTTATGTCTACAATGAATGTCTCCATTGACCAAGCCATGGATATTTTAAAAACACCGCCCGAAGAGCACCAGTACTTCAAGGACCTGTTAGCTAAGGAGCAGTAAGCTCCGCCCGCACAAAAAGCGCCTGCCGTCCGGCAAGCGCTTTTTCTATTGCAAGATATTTAACTCTAAGTTGCTCCCCTTATCCTTTTCTCCAGACCATCTTATTCACCACACCTGTGTAGCTTGGGATAATCTTCACAACCTTAGTAGATACGTTCTCATCTACATAATCAGGCACCGGCTGTCCGTCATCGCCATCAAGGTTCATCTGCACCGCTGTGTCTACAGCCTGCAGCAGGCTTTTTTCGTCAATGCCTGCGAGCACAAAGCAGCCTTTGTCCAGCGCTTCCGGGCGCTCCGTAGAGGTGCGGATGCACACCGCCGGGAACGGATGCCCAACACTGGTGAAGAAGCTGCTTTCCTCCGGCAGTGTACCGGAATCAGATACTACAGCAAAGGCGTTCATCTGCAGGCAGTTGTAATCATGGAAGCCCAACGGCTCATGCTGAATTACGCGCTTGTCCAGTTCAAAGCCGCTGGCTGCCAGACGGTTACGGGAACGCGGATGACAGGAATACAGAATCGGCATATCGTATTTATCCGCCATTTTGTAGGATTCAGCGATAATATTGCTAATGGTCTCGCCCAAATCGCTGCCTACGACGTTCTGATCCACTTCAGGATCTGCCAGCTCCAAATCATGGAAGAAGACGCCGTTCAGTGTATAATATATAATTAAGCGCTTTAAATACTTTTTAACGCTTTTTGTCAAATTCGCCTAAAGTACGCTGATAATAAACATAACTATTGCTTGAACGCAAAGAAGAGATCGATTGTTTCATTGAATATAGTGTTATAAGCAAACGACTTGCTAGAATAATTCACTTTATAACCCATTATTTCTCAGGCGCATATTTTTGCATTAAACATTGTCCATCAATTAATGCCTTTAAGTCAATAATGTCCATGATATTAAATAAATCATTGTAAAAAACGCTCAAATATTGAATCAAATCATCAAAAATAAAATAGCATAGCGTTAATAATAGCTTTATTGCCCCCAAATTAGATTCCTCTAACCCCGCATCGCTTATTAATGAATTATATCCTTGAAACCCATGAGAGAAGGAAGAAAATTGGGAATATAGATTATCATACACTACGCTCCACGCTGTTTTTGATTCGTATTTAAACAATGTCTTACTCAATTCATAAAAAGAATTCAATTTAGAATCATATATCTTGTACCATTTATCTATCTTTTTATGTTTATCGCCTTTTCTATAGCTTTGATTAATCTTTTCTCTATAACTTTTTCCAAGCAATAAAAAAGTATCGTTTTCATAAAATTTAATTCCGCAATTACGCATTTTCTCTAATTCGTTTAACTTCATCTCTATATTAACTGATTGAGTACTATTGCTTATTTTTATTTTTCTCTCTATATCAGCAATATAATTCCATGCTACAACATTACGATAACACTGCACTTTAGACGATAGTTTAGCATCATCTATTATAAAAAATAAAAACTGTATATATGATTCATACAGACTTCTAGCTAAAATTTGGGAACTGGATATATTTCCATGCTCTATCACTAACATAATGCTATTGAAATTTTCTTTAATGTCTTTCAAACAACGTAATACATGATTGTAAGATATAGTTCTATCGTTATGTTTAACAATCTCTTTGATAATGGATTGGAAAGTATCATCAAATACTTTAGACATAAATTTTACATCAGAAATTATATCGCTCTTAAGAAGCCAATTGTTATTATACAAACTCTTCACCCCATTTACGATTATTTACTAGATGACGTTTACTTACCGCTATCTCAATAACATTATATATGTAATCTATCGATTTATCTACAAGAAATCTTAAGCATCAAACCAATAACTGTCAAAACACGCTTACACGAAAATGACCGCCAGCGTGAGCCTAATTCTCTGTAGTTTGCTTTGCAGTTTTCGGTACATTTTTTGGTAGCAATTGTTTAATACAACTCTCTTCACCTTCTTAAAGATTCGAAGCTATGATGAGCACGTACGCCAGATAGTTAAAGCTTGTTTCTTTAGCGGTTCCAATTTGACTAAAGACGGTTGCTGCTCCCTAGATATTATAAACGGCTTAACCAAATACTCTGCTATGTCATACAATGTCTTCCACTCTTTTTAGGGAAATTCTCCTGCTGATATTATGGAATAATTACGCTTTTTCAGGTACTTACATTGTATCATATACACAAATCTCGTATTTTTTGTCTAATAAAACAGGTATATCAGGTATATTTTGTAAAGAGTATTTACGTTTCTCTATTTCAAATGCTCTGTTTATATCATCCCCTTCATTTATACTAAAACCAGAATTTGTTATTTTGTACGTATCCTTAATTCTATCTAGCACATTAGATGAAATTAAAGGTGAAATAAAAAAATCTTCTGTGTATAAAAATAATATATAATTAATTATTGTAATTTTCTCATCTAAACACTTTCCTCTTAACTGTTTAAAAAACCTCTTATATTTTTCATTCTTTTTCTCGACAAACGCCATTATTATAGTTTTGTCTTCTAAAGGAAAAATACATAAATTCATTGTTTCTATTTTCGTACTAGCCTTAGGACTATATGTCATATTAATTAAATTTCCCTCTAGGTCTACTATTAACGCAATCTGTCCCTGATATGCTATAGGTACTGTAAATGGCAATTTTTCATATAAACCCATATAATAATTACTATCACTTAAATTACTAATATGATTTTTGGCGATTCTGAAAGAATTGCCTAATTCAGTTAGATCAATTTTTATATTATTTATCTGTTTGCTAGCAATATCAAACCAAAGAGAATCATCTCCGTAATTCTTTTGTATGTACTTATAAGCTTCTTTTTCTATTATTCTCTTACTGATGCTCTTTAAAATGTTTTTTAGATCAATCTCTGCTAACATTTTGCTGCTAGGTATTGATTTATAGTTTGTAGGATTCTCGTATTCTCTAAATAAACTACTATCACAATCATTACAAATTATATAAAAAACACCAGCTTCAGCTATACCCTTTTCTTCCTTTTGCAATGGGGATTTTAAAATGGTATTCGCATAATATAATTTACCGTTTTTTGCAATATTTTTTAATATGAATTGCGGAACTGTATGTGATTTACAAAATCCATCACAACGTTTTTTACAATAAAAACACGTCTTTAACTTAGCTTGCTCTCTAGCATGCTTAAGAATTTTACCAACTTCCTTTCTCTGTTCTATCGTAATTTTATCTTCTTCAAATTCATTAGAAAAACCTAAATCCAATGATACATACATATTACGCCTCCACATATTCAATATCTCACTGCTTTTCACCCATCAGCAATCTAACCTTGCAAAGCAGCTTCTGTATTTTGTCAGCCCCAATTCCTCAAAATTAGCAAATAAACTCCCTGTTTCCGTACAAATTTCGTTAAACTCTTTATATCCTTGAAGAATAGAGATAACTATCTTTACTTTAATTGAACGATTTATACACATCAATTTTGGCACCTACAGCAAACACCGCCAAGCGCACGCTTGGCGGTGTTTCACTTTATTCCATATTAATCTCTTCTGAACAAATCTCTGGTATATACCTTTTCCTGCACATCATCCAGGCAGCTGTCATAGCGGTTAGCAATAATCGCCTGGCTTTCAGCCTTGAACTTCTCGAGGTCGTTTACCACAACGCTGCCAAAGAAGGTGCTGCCATCCTCCAGCGTAGGTTCGTAAACAATAACCTTCGCACCTTTGGCCTTAATGCGCTTCATTACTCCCTGAATACTGCTCTGGCGGAAGTTGTCGGAGTTGGATTTCATGGTCAGGCGGTATACGCCGATTACAGGCTCTTTGCCTTCCTTCTGTGCATCATATTCAGCATTAGCTTCATAACCACCGGCAATTTCCAGCACACGCTCAGCGATGAAGTCCTTACGCGTTCTATTGCTTTCAACAATTGCTTCGATGATGTTTTCCGGTACGTCTGCATAGTTCGCCAGCAGTTGCTTGGTGTCCTTAGGCAGGCAGTAACCGCCATAACCAAAGCTGGGGTTATTGTAATGGCTGCCAATACGCGGATCAAGGCAAACGCCGTTGATAATCTGCTGGGTGTCCAGTCCCTTCATTTCTGCATATGTATCCAGCTCGTTGAAATAGGAAACGCGCAGTGCCAGATAAGTGTTGCTGAACAGCTTAACAGCCTCTGCCTCAGTGAAGCCCATGAATAAGGTGTCAATGTTCTCTTTAATTGCGCCCTCCTGCAGCAGGCCGGCAAAAGTACGCCATGTCCGGACGGCCTGCAGGACCATATACGGTGAAGAAGCGTAAGCCGGTTGAGGGAATGTTGTACAGCTTGCTGTAGGCATGTGCCAGCAGCTCGTTGGATTTTTTTGTTGCTGCATACAGCGATACAGGATTATCCACCTTATCATCAGTAGAATACGGCACTTTTTTGTTGGAGCCATATACGCTGGAGCTGGAAGCATATACAAGATGCTCTACGCCCTTAGCGCCGTTGTCATAGGAGTGGCGGCAGGCTTCCAGAACGTTGTAAAAGCCAATAAGGTTACTTTCGATGTAGGCATCAGGATTGGTGATGGAATAGCGCACGCCTGCCTGTGCTGCCAGGTTTACTACTATTTCCGGTTGGTAGTCGGCAAAGATTTTATCTATCAGCGCTTTGTCAGCCAAGTTGCCTTTGATGAATGTCCATTGGGAGTCGCTGTGCTCGGCAGCGCTGGCAGCAATCTGCTCCAGACGGTATTCCTTGATGGATACGTCGTAGTAGTCGTTCATGTTGTCCAGACCGATGATTTGCACCGGTGACATGGAGCGCAAAAGCTCCAGAACAAGGTTGCTGCCGATGAAGCCGGAAGCACCGGTTACTAAAATTGTTTGCATGATATACAATCTCCTTACACAAGCATAATAGTATGCTATGTTATATTATACCACTATTGAATAAAATGTTCTTTAATACTTTGCAAAAAATTACCTGTTATTATTAATGATTTATGGCGCAGTTGATATTTATTTTGCGCTTTACTGTTAATTCAGCAGAAGGTCTTTTTTAGGGATTTCTTGGTTACATATCACTGGCGATGTTTCGCTTTATATGCTAATCTCTGCTTACTCTACAATCCCCTTCAGATATTTCAAAAACTTATCCTTCAGGTCCGGTCTGCGCAGCGCATATTCTACCGTTGCTTCCAGATAGCCCTGCTTGTCGCCCACGTCATAGCGACGGCCGATAAAGTCATAAGCATACATGGCCTGTTCCTTCGCCAGCACCTTCAATGCATCAGTAAGCTGAATTTCACCGCCACGTCCAGGCTTGGTATGCTCCAGGATGGAGAATATTTCCGGCGTGATTACATAACGTCCCAGTACTGCCAAACGGCTGGGTGCTTCTTCTACAGCAGGCTTTTCTACCATGTCGTTTACTTTATAGATACGCTCTGCATATGTTGCTTCGCTTGCTACAATGCCATAAGAGGAAACCTTTTCCTGCGGCACTGTTTGGCAGCCAAGCACGCTTGCTCTGGTATTGTTATATACGTCCATAAGCTGCTTTAAGCAGGGGTATTCATCGTTATATACTACGTCGTCGCCTAAGAGCACTGCAAATGGCTCATTGCCTACGAACGCTTTAGCACACAGGATGGCGTGTCCCAGTCCTTTGGGTTCCTTTTGACGGATGTAGTGCAGGTTGATGTTGCCAATGGCTTTGACCATTGCCAGCAGCTCGTCCTTACCATGCTCACGCAGGTTTTGTTCGAGCTCAGGGCTGTAGTCAAAATGATCTTCGATGGAGCGTTTGTTGTGGCCGGTGATGATTAATATGTCTTCAATTCCGGAAGCAAGTGCTTCTTCAATGATGTATTGGATTGTAGGTTTATCTACGATTGGCAGCATTTCTTTTGGGCACGCTTTTGTTGCGGGCAAGAAGCGGGTGCCTAAGCCTGCAGCGGGAATTACAGCTTTGGTTATTTTTTGCATGGTTAATGGCCTCCATTTTTATACCTTAATTATCAATTATTTAACTTTATGCTGATTTTCGATAATTTTCTCAAAATAATTTCTGAGCTTAGTTTCCCTATTTAAAGTCATTTTTTCGATTTTTTCTTTTAATTCTCTAAATCTATCTATTTCATCAGACTCCCATCTATATTCCTTCTCGATTTTCTCAACAATATCATTATAGTTTTCTCGCACGTCGTTTTTTATTTTTTCGGGATTACAGCGTTCCTGAACTCTTTTCTTATTCATTTATACCTACCTCCTCTCGAAAAAGTTATTTCGACTACGGTTCTTTTTTTCAAATAATAGAAATAATGAAACTAGCGGCATACCATAGCTAATTGCTCTTTTTCTAATTTCCTCATGTGTATTACCAATTTTAGTATTACCGAATGCTATTATTTGCAATAATCCTAAGATGTTATTATTTTTGTCAACATTAGGTATAGCAATATATTGATTATATTTGCATACATCATCGGCAGTTCCAGATTTAAAATGCTCCCTAATTTTTTCTTTAGATTCTAATATTACTATTTCTGGATTCTGTTCTAATAAAACCTGAACGTCATAATAACCTTTTTTATCCATTGGTCTTTCCTTTTTATATATTCTAGGATGAGCGCCAGATTTATTTCGATAAGCAATCATTTTAATATATTTTTTATGATTACGTTTATAATATGTCTCATATGATACTGATATTTCTGCATCAGGTATTTTTAATTCAGCAAAAGTACGATATATCGCTTCACAGCAAATCTTACAAAATTCTTCAAAATCCCAACTTTCTTCAAACATTTCAGCATAATTTTTAGAAAGAGCTTGAAATTCCTGCATCATTCTTTCAAATGCTTTTCTATCTTTTTCTATACCGCTCATTGCAAGTTTTAATTGTTCTACATTTTCATTTACTCTACTATAATAAACCAGTAAGCAAAAATATATTATTCCTAATATACCAGTTAATATAAAAAATGTATTTCTCAATTCCTGATATGCTCCTGCAACTGCAGTAGTTAAAGTAATAATGAAAGTTAAAATACCTAAAACAAGGCTTTGCTTATGTAGTAAATTTGTAATTTTCAAATCTATCCCGCTTTCAATCATCTTTTAGTTGTGTAAATTTCTAATTTATTCAATTTCACATTTAATTATAATAAAACCATAATCTTCTTTAATAACCCATACTGCAGCATACACTAAAACTTACTATTTTATTAATGATTTTCTACTGAAATTTATAGGGCTAGAATCAAACTCAAAAAGCAACATATCATATCATATCATTTTACACTTTTCTATTAATATATCCTTCTGTCGCATTCTCCCTATGCTTAATAATGCAAGGATTACCAAACACAATTGAATGACTTGGCACATCGCAGTTAACATAACTATTCGGCGCAATCAACACATCATCCCCAATAGTTACCTTACCAACGATAGCAGCGTTTATACCAATCCAAACCTCATTACCAATAACCGGAGTTCCTTGTCTCCCCCCCCGATTGGTTTGTCCAATGAGCACACCACGATGTATGTTTATATTTCTTCCTAAAACGGCATTTGGGTTAATGGTGATGTTATAAGCATGACCTATATATAAACCTTCTCCGATTTGCGTAGTTCTTGATATTTCAATATGACGAATTTCTTTAAGCAATCTAAAAATCACTTTATAAAGAAACTGTAATGGAAAAAACCTGGTGCTCTGAACCTTTCTAAAGTACTTTTGAAAAGCAGGCATATCTGAAGCTTTTGGATAGCGCATATTGTCTTGCTCTAATATATTTTTAGCCATTTTTATTCTCCGTCCTTATATATCTCTGCATATTCTCTCAACGTACATCCCTCATGCGTTTTAGAAACAATCTCGAATATTTCTGTAATAACTATATACAATTCTTCTATAGATTCTTTTGTCTTAAACTTAGGACTTCCTCCAGGCATAAGCTCTGATGAATGAATCATAAACATAAGATAGTCTGAATCTCGTTCCAACGATATAAGCTTCTTAATATCGTTCAAGTTATCGTTCATTGGTCTTAACCACATTTGTTTGCCTTTTAACATATGATACGCAGAACTTGCAATTCCACGCAAGCCTCTTCCCGGTTGACTAACCCAAACATTTCTTGTTCTAGTAGTCATTGGCACTTCTAAAATAGAACCGTTATTCTCTGATCCTTTTATAATTTGTACAGATTCACTGACAGAAGAATAATCACTACCTTTAGAACCACTGCTTCGACCAAGACTAGTATTCCAATTAATACTTGGAGTATAGGAGCAATCTACCTTATATCCATATTTAATCAGCAAATCAAAATATGTCTGATTCATAGCCCATCGCCCCGCTCTATGAGAAACAGGACTAATACCACACCGACTTTTTATTAAATCAGTCATATACGCTATTTTTGCTTCCATAATTTCTTTTGGATACTCAATCAAATATGGCTGTCCAGATTGTACTATCGGTAAGTCATAATCAGGCGGAGTATTCCATGCATGTAAATGCATACCTAATTCACCTGTTTTACGTTCTTCAACAGCAGCAATAAAATCAATATATGCAGTATCATTAAGCATTTCGTTATTGCTTAACCAAACTGGCTTGAATCCATACCCTTCGCATAAATGCTGAAAGCGAGGAAGATATTTCACATTTTCTGTAAAAATAGGCATACCTTCCTGCCAATCCCACAAATTATCGCCTTCTGTATCTATGGTTATAATGACTTTTTTCATTATCTTTTCCTCATATAATGCTCAATAAGATATTTCTTTTTATCTTTAAAATATGCCTCTTCATCAAAATCTTCCGGCATACTATTTAAACAACGTTCAGCATAGTCCATCGTTTTGCAAATGAATCTTGCAGGTATACCTCCAACAATGGTTCCGCTAGGAAGATCTTTGTTCACCAAGCTACATGCTCCTATAACACAATGATCTCCTATTTTTACCCCTGGCATTATCGTACTGTTAGCCCCTATAAAGGTATACTCACCTACTTCGATAGTTCCATATTTAACTACACTTTTATACCGCTCATTGTCATTACGAAAAGCCCATGTACCACCATCGTGATTTATAAACGTGACATTACACGAAATTCGGCAATTGTCATGCAAGGTTATTAAATAAGGTTCACTGCCAAAATCAACGCCACCCATTACGCTAACATTTTTCCCTACAACCATTCCTTGTTCTTTAGCGCAACGCAAAGAGCCTTTTAGTTTTCTAATTACATAACCTAAAATATTCATTTTTGATTCCACCTTTTAAGCTACCCTATTTCTCGAATAAGCCTTTATTTTGGACAAAAGATCCTTGTTTATGTATACGCAATATACTATACAAGCAAGCCATCCTATAATATTTCCTATGAGATTATTATAAAAATATAAAGAGCAAACAAATACATACATTAGCAAAAAAGAAAATAAAAGCTTTTTAGATAATTCTAATATGAAATATCTTTTTTGGATATCGATAATTCGTATTACAGCAACAACACTGTACCCGATAACTGAAGCCATTGCTGCTGCATAAACGCCTATATATCTAACCAAAATGATATCTGCCACTACATTTATAATAGCAGCCGTAACAGTAGCTTCAGCAACTTTTTTCGTCTCGTTATTCACCAGGTATATAGGACTAACCAACCCAATAAAGACCTGTCCTACAGTAGCTATCAAAAACAAAGGAACCTGATTATATGCACTTTGATAGCTTGCATTAACCATAAATGGATACACAAACGGCATTGTAGCTATAATCATCAGATTTAGAGCTATAAAGAATCTTACTGCTCTATTAATTGTTGATTTTATAAATTGTATGCCATCATCATCATGAAAGTGAAGCACAACCTGTTCTGTCCAAGAAGCATTAAACACACTAAAAACCGTAGAAAATATCATAGAAAATTTAGCGGCAACAGAAAACAAACCTGTTGCTGCATATCCTAAGAAATACGTAATAACTACTTTATTAGATACATTCAATGCCCACCATGATAATTCATTAGGAACTAACGGCAAAGAATAATACAACTGAGTCTTAGCTTCTTTTAAACTGCAAAATTCTAGTTTTAAAAACTTCCAAAGCTTAATTCTTATTGTTATGAATGTTATGCCTAACATTGGACCTAAGCAATAGGATGTAAGCATACCCATTATTCCCATCTTGAAAACAGCTAAGAACAAGATGTTGAAAAATATAACAGAAGCACCTAATATAAAATTACCAACAGAATATGCCAGGTTGTCTCCAATGCCTCTCGCTGCATAGGAAACCATTTGCATGAAAATGTTTAGCCAAGTTCCAATTAACAAATACCATTTAAAAGGTATATCTAAAAATCCCTGAATCAACAAAAAAACACCTGTATAAACTATTAACAGACCAAAAGACAAACACGCTGATGTGCTATATACTCTTGATACATAAGCTTTACTGTCTCTCTTCTCTGTGGCAAATCTAAAAATCGCTTGTGACAGTTGTAAGTTTATTATAGGAACTAATAATGTAACATACGTTGTTAAATTTTCAATAATTCCATACTGCTCAGCATTCAATAAAGCAGTATATAGCGGCAATAGTAAAAAGGTAATAGCCTTTGTTGCAATATTACCTATCGCTAGTATGCCAGTATTTTTTATTAAGTCTTTACCTTTACTATTTGCCAAAATCAAAGCCTCTCTTTATCTAGATATTTGCCTTTTTATAAATTGTTTGACTGGTCTTGGAATAAGCGAAGCTATTATTTCCTTGATTTTTTCTATGTAAAGAAAATGTTTCAGCTCATTTTTAACAATTTCTTTTTGAAGAACCTTCTTCGCTGCCCTTTCAAAACCCTGCTCTTTATAGAGTGCCAAAAACAAATCTCTTTTAATATGAGGAACAGATGGACTTTGCAATTGCTGTTCATATTTACTTGCTTCTTGAATTGGTCTGGCATCTATATAAATTCTATTTTCCGCCACCAGCTTTTCAATTAACTGTTCACCTTTATCAGTATTAACAAGGATACAGGAAACATTATGCTTATCGTAAGCAACAGCTTTCTCTCTACCTAATCCGCTGAAATCACCTATTGTCAAATCAGAGCATCTTTCGATTTGTGCGTAATGACATTTATAACAATGTTCATTATAAATCAAGCGTTGATGGTAGCCTATTTGATAGACATCATTTCGATATACTTTCTTAGAATAAAATCGTTTTCCGCCTTTATCTTTTAACGTAAACGTAAACGTATATGTATACGCCTCCGGATCTCTAAAAGATAATACTGATGCCTTACTATTACATTTAGATTCAACATATGCAATATGTTCCTGCAGATACTTACTTGGTGACATACCATGACATATTAAATCAACTATAAATAAATTATCTTGTCTTATCTCAGGTATATATTTTTTCAAGCCTGCACATTGGCAAGGAGTTCCAATAAAAAGAACTTTTTTATTATCTTTTAAAGCAACATTAACTTCTCTGTATGTATCTCTCATATCACTATATACATACTTCGAGTTTTTCAATTCAGCTAAATTAGATAAATCAGAATATAAGCTCTGATATGCAAAAAACTCTTTATCAAACTGAACACCGGTAAATAAACCTTTTCCCGATGCGAATAATTTATATAATTCAGCAGCAATACCACCAGAAGCACTTGTCTCCCGTTCTTCAGTATTATTACTCCATGCTGCATAAACCTTTTTGGGTCCATTTAAGGCCACAGGATTAATCTCTGGACAGGTTTTCATACATAAACCGCATTTAACACACTTCTTGCTATCTATCATAGGATACATCTGTTGATATTCGTCTTGCTCCATATGAATAGCATTTTTAGGACATATATTTACGCAAGCCTTACATGCAGTACATTCTGATACTCTGCATAATTCTATTTTATCCATCTACATGCTCTCCAGCTTTATTAATTGCATTCTTTAACCATGAAAGTGATTGCTGTCTAAATTCAACAACCTTAGGTGTTACATACTGGTAATCAATATGATTAAATGCCAGCTCTGCATTTCCTCTGTCTCTAGACAGCAAACCCATTCGACCAGCTAATGAAAGCATTCTTTCCGCATGTGCTCTATTATAGAACCAAAAATCACGTTTAAAATAAATTGAGAAAAGGAACCCATGATATGAACCGGTAAAAACACATTTAGCATATTTAATTAATGATAAAAAATCTTCCAACGTCTCTACGCTTATATTTTTTGCGCCTTTGATAGGTAAGCCATAATTAATTACATATACCTTAGCATTAATTTTTTTTGCGTATGCTATTGCGTCATCAAGTGCTGTACCAGAATTGAAGTAAACAAGCACGTAGTTTTCTCGCTTATATTTTTCTGACACAACAGAATCCCACTCCTCCGTGCTTAACAACATCGTAGGATCACAAACCCATTCTACTTTTTTAACAATCTGCTCAGAAAAAGTCTTTGCCGTACTTTCTTCACGAACTGCCACACCATCAAATTTTTTTAAATTACTAAATGCTGCAGTCCAAAATTCTGAACCAATCTCAGGCTCTTTCCCAAGGGAAGAAGCAAAAGCTATTTTACCTTTAGCATCCGGCACGAAATCTAGAAAGAACGTTAAATCATTATTAGTAATTTTAGGATCCCAAACAATATCACTGCCAACTAAAAAAATATCGTAAGCTTCGCAAGCTTGCTTTAACTCACTTTTGGAATATCGCTTTTCGCTAAGCATCTTCTGTTTATTAATAAACGCCAAAAGCTCTTTTCCTTTAGCTATTAATTTTCTATCAAATAATAAAAATTTTGCTATAGCTCTAAGTGACGTAAATTTAGGATGCAAGACTTCTCTATCTTCAACAGCAACACATGTATAATCAACAATGTCACAATCATACCCTAAATTTCTTACTGCCTTGCATAAAGCAAATGCCTGTAGCATTGAACCAAAATTTGATGTTCTTTGAAATGTTAAAATACCTATTTTCATACATATACCTCTAATACCCAAATTATTTTTATACTAGTAATTCGCTATAAATTTCACCATATTTCTTAGCCATTTCATTAGAAGAGTAATCTTGGACAATCTTTCGTGAACTTTTTTCTAAAAGTTCTACTTCACTATCTTCGCATTCTAAAAGCTTTTTCATTGCACAAAGCAAAGCATTATCATCGTTATCAGGAATTAAAATACCATTATCTTTTACAATATCCTTCATTCCACCTACGTCAGTCGCAATAATCGGTAAACTGGATGCCATAGCTTCTAATGTAGTCAATGGCAATGCCTCTCTATGAGATGCCTGTACATAAGCATCCGCTAAAGCATAATAATCCTCTACATTTGAAACATTACCAGGCATTATAACAACATTCTCTAAGCCATACTTGCTTATCTCCTGTTCAAGCATTTTATGACAAGGACCATCGCCAACTAAATACAATTTTATTTTTTTATTCTCTTTGTAAAGCTCAGTGAAGGCTTTTAATATAGCAATCTGATTTTTATTTTCATCCTGCCTTGCAACATTGATAAAGGTGAAATCTTCATGCTGCTTTCTGTAGAATCTGCTCAAATCAATGCCATTATTTACATAGGCATATTTTTGTTTGCAACCTCCAAAATACTTCTTTAGCGGCAAAAGGTTTTCCTTGGATACAGCAACCATTTTGCAGTTAGTGAACTTCATACAGAACTTTAATACCGGAACAATTTTCTTAGGAAAAGCTACATCCGGTCTGGTATGTGCGGTAATGACTAATGGTATCTTTAATAAAATTGACAATGGTGCTGCAAAAACTACTCCTCCCAAATGTGCATGTATAACATCCGGACTTTGCCGTTTAATCTCTTTTAAAACGGTACTGTAAGATTGCAAAGTGACTCTACCAGTTAAATTCAAATAAGTAACCTTACAAACACTTTCTGCTTTTGCTTCAAGTGCATTGTTGAGTTTAGAACCGCAACATACAATACTAGCTTCCTCGTTCATAGCAGTTAATTCTTTCGCTAGATTATAGACCATATTTTCAGCTCCACCTATTCCGAGCTGATTTATTAATAATAAGATTTTTGTTTTCATTGTTCACCATCCCAAAAATCTAATACTTGTCATTTCAAATGTACATTTTCTAACACATTTGATTAAGTTCATCTATACTCTTTTATTATACGGATATGACATATAATAATACACAATTATTAAAAATAAAAATATAGAACTGCTGGACATGAACTGAATACTTTGTGTGTAAATGAAAAGTGCAAAAAAAACAATTGTATTAATCAAAGATATTTTACACTTTCTATATACATTGCTTTTTTTTAATATACTATAAATTAAGATTGTAAAAAGAATTAATCCAACTATACCGAAGCTTACATAAACTTGCTGAATGCCATTATGCATACTATTCCAAATCCCTGTTTTTTCTGCTGGATTTTGAATGCCTATCCCGAAAGCAGATAACTCTATATTGTCTAATATATATTCGTTGTATAAATTAAAAATATTCATACGACCACTACTAATTTCTGTAGTATCAATTCTAGTAAAAATATTATTGATTATATCAGCGAATATTTCAATATAGGCAAAAATAGATAATGCAATACTGCTACAAAAAATCATAATTTTACTAAGGATGCTGGTATTACTTTGTCTTAAAATCTTAGCAAATATTAAAATTCCTAAAAACACGTATGAAAACAAATATGCTTTTGATAAAGTCATAAACCCAAAAAACGAAGAACTTATTAATAATACGTAAAGTAATACTTTTCTTTCCCTAGTACTAGACTTCCATAGCTCCGCCACACACGCCATAACTGCTATCAATGAAAATAAAGCAATATTATTTTCGTTATCGTAGAGAGAAACTAAGTGTTCACCCTTTTCTGCAAGGTTGCCAAATCGAATACCATTGATTATTATATATACAATTGAACCATACTTCGCAATCAATTGATAAACGATATCGAACATCACAAATGTATAAACAGTAATATAATAATTGAATATACGTGAACACAAATCTTTATCACTTTCATCAGTATTATCCAAAACAAAAGCAAGAAACAGTAAAGAAACAGCATATCTGATATACTCAACGAAGTCGGAATATGGATGAATTATAACATTACATAGCTCTATGAAGCACAAGCCTAAAATACAAAGAGTTATTTTGGTTATTCTGACTTTATTAGAGACAACAAATTTGAAGAATATCGCTAACAAGCACACTAATAACAAAGAAGGTACCTGCACACCATGACCAAGAGGAATCGTAACCACACCTAGTATAGCATAATCGCTTTTTTTAAAGAAGAACACCGCTAGGATTAAGATTATTACAAACAACTCCAACGGAATAAAAACTTTACAAAAGTCTCTCAAAGTTAGCAGTAACAAAAAACTACTTACCACACAAAAAACTGGTGTTATTTTAATATTTCTCAAAATATAATTTAGCATTTTATCGTCCAATCTTTTACATAATGTATTACTAACTTATTTTACTCAAGCATTTCATTTCTTACCATTAAATACTAAACCAATAAATCTCTTCACGCAACTACCTATATCATAACCAGCATTCTTCATCTTATCGCCATAGCAAAAACGGTTCTCCTTATCTTTTTCAAACAATTTTAATGCTTTATCAGCCCACGATTCAGCAGAATCACTTAAAGACATAAAATTAACGCACTCAGTAACTTCTGCTTCTTTCGTAATTGTATCTGCAATCACACAAGGCAAACCAATAGCCTGTGCTTCGATTACTGTATTAGGCATACCCTCATAAAAAGACGGAAATACGAAAACATCCATTGACGAAAGCAGTGCTGGAACATCGGACCGAATACCGGTAAAAATTACAGATTCTTCTATACCTAAAGCCTTGATTTGCTCTTTAATCTCATTCTTCTTTTCGCCATCACCAACAAGCATTAGCAACGCATCCGGTTTCTGTTTTAATACTTCAGCAAAAACCTCAATTAAGAACTTATGATTTTTTTGTTGGTTAAATCTCCCAATATGTCCAATAACAAGCTGCTCATCAGCTATGATAAACTCTCTTCTAATTTTTTCTCTGTTGTCTTTATCAAATTTATAAACATTTAAATCTACGCCATTATGAATAAACTTAACTTTGCCTGCCTCTACCTCTGCTTTACCAAAGGTAAACTCAGCAGCTAAGCGTGACGGAGCAATCTTTACATCAGTCATAATATTTAAGAATGGTCTAAGGAAATCATTAACTAATGTCCCCAATTTACTATTGGATGAACCAGCATTACAAGAACGCACACACAAAACCTTTGCGCCGCCCATTTTAGCAGCTAATAAATCATATACACCTATTGGTGTATCACATAACTTTAAAACATGTGTATACCGGTTATCCTTTACCACATCATATATTGCTTTAAACGTTTTTATGGGCTGCTTTGTTCTTAACGGCACTCTGAATATACGTCCGCCAAGATCAATTACTTCCTTTTCGTAAAATCCAGATTTGGCAGACACGATAAAATCTATCTTGCAATCTTCTGGCAAGCTACGAAAAATTTTCATCATAAAAGTTTCTGCCCCGCCAGCATCCAGCGAGCTTAAAATACATAATAAACGTTTCATATATGATAATCCCTTTTACTCTTCTATAGTTCTTATAATTTGCTTAATATAATTATCAGGCTGATATTCCATAGCCTTTTCTAAACAGCTTTTTTTCCAGCTAATGACTTCTTTTTTATGAGAAATACACCATTCAATTGCACTTCTAAGATCCTTGATATCTTTATTAGGATAGATAATACCATTAACCATATCATCTAAAATTTCAGCATTGCAATTCCAATCGGTTGCTATTACAGGTAAACCAGCTGAAAACGCATCTACAATAGTTCCGGGGAAGCCTTCGCCATCCCAATATGTTGGGAACAGCAAAGCATAATAATCCTTTATCGCTTCAACACTCTTATCATAAGGAACCATGCCATTATAATTGACTGCGCTACTAACAGTTTTCAGTAGCTCTTCAAAACGATTTTTATAACCGTCGTCTATCCTTCCATAAATATCCAGCATGCATACCTCTCTGCCAAAGGATTTATTTATTGCTTCAACAGCTTCAATAGCCGTTTCTACACCTTTTTCCTTCATAACTCTGGAAAAAATGCAAAATCTGAATGGCTCTGCATATTCTTCACAATACTGTGTTAAAACATTTAAACGCTTAAAATTAGGCATTACCTCACAATTTGTTACGCCAACTTTTTGCAATCTCTGTTTTAAGCCAGCAGATTCTACCCAATTTACTTCGAAATTATTAAGGTATTTTCTAAAATCAGGATACTGCAATACTAGCTTATCCAAACTGCCACCAATCAAATCATGATATACTCTAGTGCCAAATAACTTAGAACACAACGACAGTAATGGAAAGTAAAAGCGCATACCATTTCTGGACAAAAGAATAATTATATGCTTAGTAGTAAGAACGCATTTAATAGTATCCCATAAAAGCTTTAAAGGCTTCTTACTCTTATAATAGGTATCAACCTTCTTTATTTTCCAATCAGTTGCATTTTGTAATTCATTATACAGAATCTTCGTTTTTACTGTTTGACCATCTAAAATCTCTTCATTGCCACCAAAATGCCCTATAATAGCTATTCCATTTATCTGGCTCATCATGCTTCCTCAATTCCCTAATATTTAATATTTTGCCCCACTACAACTCATATTTATGTAAATCAAATAAGACTATCAACAAACAATTATATTGTTATCAATAGCTTCTCAAAATTTTAATCGATTACATCAAATAACAAGCAACGCTATTTTTATGTTAAACAATAGCGTATAACTTTATTTATTTACTGAAGTGCCAATTCAATGATTTTATTAACCAATTCGCTAAAACTCATTCCATATCTTGATGCTGAATCAGGAAACAAACTCGTTCCCGTCATTCCTGGAGCAGTATTAACTTCTAACACCATTGGCCCTTTTTCAGGATGAATAAGAAAATCAATTCTAGAAATACCCTTACATCCCAATACTTGATAGGTTTTTTCACCAATGGACTTCAATTTCTCTCTATCTTCACTAGAAATTCTAGCAGGTATGATATGTTGAGAAAGTCCTTTGGTATACTTTGATTCAAAATTATAGAACTCGTTAGTTGATACAATCTCAATCTCTGGTAATATGCATATCTTATCATTACCTAATATAGGAAGAGTTACCTCCTTACCTGAAATAAACTCTTCTACTAATACTTTTTTACTATACCTTTTTACTTCATTCAAAGCATCTCGCAATTCTTCTTGAGTTTTTACTATGTATACTCCAATACTAGATCCTTGGTCAGGTGCTTTTATCACTACAGGAAAGCCATATTTTTTAGTAATTTTTAAAACATTATCCTCAGATTCGCAAATTTCGTCACAAAAAAATACATCAAAATTAGGAGTAGGGATATTGTTTGCCTTAAGAATAGCTTTTGTTAAAACTTTATCAATGCAAATAGCACTTGCTGCAATTCCAGGCCCAGTATATTTAATACCAGCTAACTCCAAAGCTCCCTGAATACTTCCATCTTCTCCACCTTTTCCATGTAAAGCTAAATACACTACATCTGGTTTTTGATCTATTAATTTATGTAAATTATCTTTTTCAAGATAAAAAATAGAAACATTACTATATCCATAATCAATCAAAGCATAATAAACTGCTTTACCACTATTAATAGATATATCACGCTCTGATGATGTCCCACCACAAACAACAAAAACTCTTAAATCCTTGTGTTTTACTTGCATCTTTAAGTCCCTACTTTCCTTTTATATCTAACTTTTCACCTAATTCATAGTCACTTGTTAAAGGGTCAAATGGTATTAATCCTCCTCCAGGAGTAAAAGTCATTTCGGAAAAAACAATTTTGCCTTTTATATCAAATAAATCAACCCTTACCATTGGAAATCCCTTTGCAATAAATTCCGCCATAGATATCATATTTGGTAACAATGAAGACAATTTTTCAGCTTTCGCTGGGTAAGCTTTATTTTTAAAATCCGCTTGAGAGCCATCCACATTATAATAAGTTAAATGTTCATCAATACCCTCTCCTAAGCCACCTGCAACAGAGAAGAATACTGCTTTACCGTTAAACACATATATATTGTAATTAATGACTTCACCTTCTAAGTATTTTTCACAAATTATCTTTCTTGGAATTTTAGAATAGTGAGGCTCAGCATTAAACTTCGAGAAATCCTCCTTCATCCATTCATCCAATTGTTTGAGCGTTACTTCTTTCGAAAGCTTCTTTTTATCTTTACAGAGAATATTATATCCACAACCATGATTACATTTTAACACAAATTTTTCTGGTAATGCATCCCAATCAATTTCCTTGACACTGTCCCAAGCATAATATAGTTCATTCAAAATCTCACTTTTGCCAATTGATTTTATGTAGTTTCTGACTAAATATTTATCAGCGCATTGGATAACTCTTTTATCATATGGCCATTTTTTTAATTTAAGCCACTGTAATTTCTGATTAAAACTTTTCGGATTATCTAAATCCAATTCGTATCCAAGGACTATTTTAAAATATATCTTTGACATAAATTCATTAGATGTTAAATCAAGAGCTAAAACTTGCAATTTTCTCCTGATTTTATAAAAAATAGAATTCCTATCCATCATTATACC
>ENA-OQHI01000052-OQHI01000052.1-human-gut-metagenome-genome-assembly--contig:-NODE-52-length-104989-cov-12.825435_pt1 | contig 104989 bp, 73 predicted proteins | sample MGYA00242561_ERZ504713 | MGnify/ENA primary metagenome ERZ504713 (study PRJEB26092, sample SAMD00036217) | human gut metagenome | host: Homo sapiens | study: EMG produced TPA metagenomics assembly of... | reverse complement strand
GTTTCGATCACCAAACCGAACACACAACCAATGGTGAACAGCCAGAACAGATTGAAGAAATCCAGCGAAATATAGCCTTTGCCGGTCAGGTCGCGGCCGGCCATGCCTTGGGAGGCGGCGTTCTCATACGCGCTGCGGGCGTCCATGCGCCGCAACGCGAACTGCAGCCGGCGCTCCTCCCGCAGCGATGGGTCGGCGGTGATGTGCAGGGCGATCAGCACGACAAGCTGGACAGCCGGGCTGACAAGGTTCAGGCCAAGCCCCTTCAACGCCAGCGACAGCAGGCCTTCGGCGAGCGTAAGCGGAATCAGCAGGTACGTCCATTGCGCGATGTGCCGGCGTTTGTTCCTGAAAAGCAGCACGCCGAACACCGTCAGGCACGCGGTGGTGACCATCAGCACGACCGCGTGAATCGCCGACAGAATCGTGGTGAGGCTCAGCGCGTCGAACGTCATATCGCCGGAAAGCACGGCCTGCACGACGTACAGGCACGACAGCACGATGATCGGCAGCGTCACCACGCCTTCAATAAGCATGACGATGCCGTAAATGCGAACGATTAACGGCAGACGACGGTCAGCGGGATTGCCGACTTCGCCAGTGCCCTGCTTTCCGCCTTCTTCGATAGCCGCGATTTCGGTTTCGGCGGCAATCGCCTTGATTTCTCCATCCGTCTTGCCCGCGGCGGAATCCTCGGATCGTGATTCAGATTGTGCGGTTTCGCTCATATGCCGCTCCTTCCTTCAGCCCACGCTACCAAACGTAGGCAATATCCGCCGCAAGAAAAGCGGTTCAGGTGCGATTATTGGCGGACGCGAGCAAAAGAGGGGGACGTCAGCTGGCTGCAATCGCCATTCGCACACCACCTTTCGCTCACGTCCGCAAGAAATGGCGATGTATAGCGCACCGTGAGCGAATGGGGGTATAAATACGGACGGAAAATAGCGATTTATTACCACCTTTCGCTCACGGACATACAGAAATGGCGATTTGTCACGGACGTGAGCGGAAGGGGCTACGTCAGCCGGCGATGGTTTTGCCGAGGCTTTGCCGCAGTACTCGACCCGATTTCCGTCATCCATGAAACGCGATGGCGATTGTCCAAGAGCACGGTATACGATACGAACCGCGTAGCGCTACGGAACACGTATCGCCATATAAGGGAATTGATTCGCCAAACCGGAGAGACAATGCACAACGTACTGCAGATCCTGCGCCGTGACTTCAAACGATTGGTCACCGTACCCGCCACGTGGGTGATTATGATCGGCCTGATTCTCATTCCCCCGCTATACGCATGGTTCAACATCTACGGGTTCTGGAATCCCTATGGCAACACGGACAGCATCAAAGTGGCCGTGGCCAACATGGACGAAGGCACAGACAACGCGCTGCTTGGCAAAGTCAATCTCGGCGATCAAATCGAAGGCACGCTGAAGAGCAACGACCAGCTCGGCTGGAAGTTCATGGGCAAAGCCAACGCGATGGAAGCGGTGGAGTCGGGCGACTGCTACGCCGCAATCGTCATCCCTTCCGACTTCAGCGAAGATCTGGCCAACGTCGTCACCAACAGCAAGCATCGCCCCACGCTCGAATATTACGTGAACGAGAAGGCGAGTCCGATTTCGCCGAAAATCACCGACCAAGGCGCGACCGTGGTCGACCGCACCGTCAACAACACCTTCGTCTCCACCGTCAGCGACGTGCTCGTCAAAGCCGTCAACTCGGCCAACGGCACCATCAGCGGCAACACCAACGCCATCGCCAACGAAACCATCGGCGAACTCGACAACACCAAGCGGAACGTAGGCACGATCCGCTCCGCAATCGCGGATCTCGACACCCAGTTAGCCAATGTGCCACAGCAGACAAAAGCAGCACGCAATGCCCTGAACGACGTGCAGCTGGCCGCGGCGAGCGCAGGCAGAGGACTAGCAGGCGCATCCACCGCCATCGGCACAGCGCAAACCCAGCTCAACACGCTTTCGTCCAACGCCAACAGCGCGCTGGAAACCGGATCCGGACTTGTTTCCCAAGCGACGGCGCAATCCACAGCCAGCATCAACCAGATCTCGTCGGCGGTATCCGCGGCAAGTGGATCGGCGCAGCAGGCGGTGACCGGCATGCAAAACATCACCGACAGCAATGCGAAACTGCTCGAGAAGCTCAAATCCGCCAGCGACAACGCGCAATACCAGCAAATCATCAGCAAACTGGAGAATACCAACAACACGGCAGCCGGAACACTCGCCGACCTCAAAACCCTGAGCGAGAACACACAGGCCACAGCCGGCAGCGTATCCAAACTGTCCACCGATTTCAACATAGGCACGCAGAACTCGCTCAAAAGCGCAGGCACGGCGCGCAACGCCATCAATTCAGGCGCACTGCCGCGACTGAATTCCGCGCTGGGCTCGCTGGCTGGGACGGCCGGAACACTTGCCGGCACCGTGACCAGCCAGGACAGCGTGGTCAGGCAAACCAACATCGTGCTCGACCAACTCGACCAAGTGGCGTCAGACACCCGCATCGGCCTTGAGCAAACCGACCAGCAGCTGGCGAAGATGGAGACGAAGCTCACCACCGTCAGCACCGACCTGAAGGCGCTGGGCACTGCGGATCTGCTCGCATCGTTGACCGGCAGCGGTTCGCTTGACGCGGATAAGATCGCCTCGTTCATGGAGTCCCCGACCGTAATCGACACGAAGAACGTGTATCCCGTCAACTCCTACGGCTCCGGCATGGCTCCGCTGATGACCAATCTGGCACTGTGGGTGGGCGCGTTCGCCTTTGTGGTGATCTACAAAGTGGAGGTGGACGACGAGGGGCTTGAGGGTCTCGATCCGACCGCAACCGAAAAGTATCTGGCCCGATACCTGTTGCTCGGCACGATGGGCGTCATTCAAGGCGCGATCTGCACCGTTGGCGATCTGATACTCGGCGTGCAGACGGCTTGCGCGCCACTGTTCATACTGACCGGCATGATCACATCGCTGGTATATCTGAGCATCACGTACGCGCTGTCCACCACGTTCATGCACATCGGCAAGGGCCTGTGCGTGGCGTTGGTGATCGTGCAGATTCCAGGCGCTTCCGGCCTGTATCCGATCGAGATGATGCCGAAGTTCTTCCGCATGGTCTATCCGTTCGTGCCATTCAGCTATTCGATAGACGCATTCCGCGAGACCATCGCCGGCTTCTACGACGGCCATTGGATCAAGGCGATCGGCACGCTGCTGCTGTTTGCCGCCATGGCGTTCGTCATCGGTCTGGTGGTCCGTCCTCTGTTGGTCAACCTCAACCGACTGTTCGCCCGCGAAATCAAGGAAAGCGACATGATTATCGGCGAGGAAGTGGAGCTTCCGGAACGCGGATACAACATGTCCCAAGCCATTCAGGTGCTGGCCGACAAAGGCGGTTACCGCGAGGTGATCGAGGAACGCGCAAGTCGGTTCGCGGAACTGTACCCGAAACTCAAGCGCGGAGCTCTGGTGATCGGATTCGTAGTTCCGGTAACTCTGGCGGCGGTGTTCTCGTTCACCAACGGAGAGAAAGTGGTAGTACTGGCCACGTGGGTCGTCTGGATTCTGCTCATCATGGGCTTCCTCATGGTCATCGAATACATGCGCGATAATCTGAACCGTCAAGTGGAGCTCGGCCATTTGAGCGATGAATCGATCCGATCCATGCTGGTGGAGCGCCAAGCGGCACGCATCCGTCGCAAAAAGCGGGCGCAACAGGAACGGCGGAACAGACTGCTGCGCAAAACGCGAAAACGCACCAGCGGCAAACGCACGACATCCGATAATCGCAATACCAGCGTCATCAAAGAAACGACGGAAAACGTGACGGGCGTCAACCACAATGAAGATGACGGAATCGCCATACTGGTGCAGAAAATGCAGAAAATGCAGACGACCGGTCCAAGCGCCGCCGCGAACGATGCCGCCACGGACACCACCGAGACTACCGAGACCGCCGAGACAACCGAGACAACCGAGACAACCGAAAACACCGAGGAAAGGAGCAACGCATGAAAACCATCTGGAAACTGTTCGTCGGCGACATCCGGCGAATCACCAGCAACGTCGTCTCCATCATCATCGTCATCGGACTCGTTGTGATCCCCGGCATCTTCACATGGTTCAACGTGGCCGCCAGCTGGGACCCGTTCGCCAATACCGGCAATCTGAAATTCGCCGTAGCCAATGAGGACGACGGATACCGGTCCGACCTCATTCCAGTGAAGATCAACATCGGCGACCAAGTGGTTAACACGCTGCGTTCCAACGATCAGCTCGACTGGACCTTCACCACCAAAAAAGAAGCCATCAACGGCACCAAATCCGGCGAATATTACGCAGCTGTGGTGATTCCGAAGAACTTCAGCACCCGTATGATGACGTTCTTCGCATCCGATGGCGACCACGCCGAAATCGCCTACTACAACAATGAAAAGAAGAACGCCTTGGCTCCGAAGATCACAGGCCAAGGCGCCGATACGGTCAGCGCGCAGGTCAACGAGACGTTCTCCGAAACACTGACCAGCACCGCGCTGAGTGTGGCATCGCAACTCGCCAACCAACTCGACAAGCCAGCCGCGCAGGAACAACTCACGCAGTTCAACGGCAATATCAGCGACTTCGCGGAAACGCTCACCGACGCTTCCGGAACGCTCCGCACGTTCAGCACGCTGACCCAAAGCGCACGGCATCTGCTTGAGTCCTCCGACGGTCTGATCGCCAATGTCAGCGGCAATGCGAAAAGCGCAGGAACAACACTCAAGCAAGCCGGCAGCGGCGTGGAGGATCTGACGGGCGCGTTGAAGACCGGCACCACCGCGCTGGGCACGGCTCTGACTGATTCCGCCAACAGCTTCACAGCCATGGAAGCAGATGTGGACAGCCTATTCGGCAATGCGGGCACGCAGGCCGGCAACACCGCCAACGCATTACGCAACCAGGCCACGAACATCAGCAAGCAGGCGCAAAGCTACCAGCAGATCTATGATTCGCTCGACGCGCTCAGCGCAAACGAAAAGCTGCCGGAAGCGGTGAGGAACGCCATCGACCATCTCAAAACCAACGTCGGCACCACCATCACACAGCTCAACGACCTAGCATCGGCGCTGAATGGCAGCGCCGACAACATCGACGCCAAAGTAAGCGATACCACGGCCGAACGTGCGGAGATCAAGAAACTGGCGCAGCAGGCGGCAACGTCCGTCAGTGGCATCAAAACCGACTATGAGAGCCAACTGAAACCGCAACTTGACGATATCGCCACGTCCATTACCAGCACCACCACCGCGCTCAATGCCACAGCGGCCGATCTGAAAGGCGCGCTGGGCAATCTGAACGGCACCACCAAGACCGCGGATAAGAATCTGACCGCCATCAGCAGCGTGTTGGATTCCACCGCCGATAGTCTGGCCGGCGCGGGCAAAAAACTGGGCGCATTCACAGGAACATTGACCGATGCTCTGAACAGCGGCGATATGAGCGCCGTCAAAGATGTGCTCAGCGATAATACCGACTCGTTGGCCGCCGCGCTTGCAGCCCCTGTAAAAGTGAAACGCAACGCGGTGTTCCCAGTCAAGAACTTCGGTTCGCAGATGGCACCGTTCTACACGATCCTGCCGCTGTGGGTCGGTTCGCTGCTCATGGCAGTGACGCTCAAGACCACCGTCTCGCGTAAGGTGCGCAAGGAACTCGGCGACCCGAAACCGCATCAGCTGTTTCTCGGACATTACGGTGTGTTCGGCGTGATCGGACTATTGCAGAGCACGTTCTCCTTGGGAGGCAGTCTGCTGTTCCTCCATGTCCAGGCGGTGCATCCGCTGCTGTTCATGCTGTCCGGCTGGGTGAGCAGCCTAGTGTTCTCGTTCTTCACCTACACGCTCGTGGCCAGCTTCGGCAACGTCGGCAAAGCCATCGGCGTGCTGTTTCTCGTCATGCAGATCTCTGGAGCGAACGGCGCATATCCGCTGGCCGTGCTGCCGAAAATCATCAGCGGCATCAGCCCGTTCCTGCCTGCGACGCATTCAATCACAGCAATGCGCGCGGCGATCGGCGGAATCTACAGTAACGATTACTGGTTTGCGATTGGCGCGCTACTGCTGTTCATTCCGCCGCTGCTGCTGATAGGCCTGCTACTGCGCATTCCACTGGTCAAGTTCAACCATTGGTACGTAAGCAAGCTGGAAAGCACGAAAGTGATCGCGGCATGATGGGCGGAACCACGCAAGAGGGCACGCGGAAGACGGTGCAAAAAACCACGCAGGAAGACGTCGGCACAGTACGTGGCCGACGTGAGCGATTACGGGAGCAAACCGACCGCAAAATCATGAAAGCCACATTGGGGATAGTGATTTCCGATGGTATCGGAGCGGTGACCATCGAAGAGGTCGCACGACGTTCAGGGGTAGCAAAGACCACAATCTACCGACGCTACCGAAACGCCGACGATTTATTGCAACGCATCCAACCGGAAGTTGCCGGACTACCGAATTTCAACGATTTGAAGCCGTCGCGGAGCGGACTGGCCACCATGCTGCGACGCATCCAGGACTGCTTCGACAGCGAACTCGGATTGAAAGCCGTGGGCGTGGTGCTGTCTTCCGACAACGCCACGCTGAAGGCGATCGCAGCACAAGTTCTGGCGCCGGCCGAAGAACGGTTCGTGGGGTTCATGGAACGTGGCATCGCCGACGGAGTGTTTCAAAACCGTTTGGACTACACGTTCCTGTTCAGCACGGTGCTGGGTTCCATGCTGGCTTGCAAAGCGTTGGCGGGACAGGAAGCCGGAGGGGAACGGCAATCCGGCAAGGAACGCAAGTCTGATTCCTGGGCCGAGAACATGGCCACGTTGCTCTGGCCGAACGTATGCGCCGAATCCGCACGGTAACCACAGGAAAACCGTCCGCACCGACGCAAGACGGGCATGCCGTGTCGGTTTCAGAAGGAATGGGCTATTGGATTGACGCTTCCTGACGCGCCACTTCCAACGCCTTGTTGAAGGCTTCGGAGGTCCAGCTGGCACCGGCGAGCTTGTCGACTTTAAGGTCCTTCAACGGCTTGCCGACCACCGCGTCCGGCACGGCTTTGGCAAAGTCGTTCTGATGCTTTTTGGAGATGGACGTGAACGGATGGCCGACGATCTTCACGGCCGTCACGTTCTGGTCCTTAACGGTCAGATGCACGTCGATGGTGTCCTCGCCGACCGGCCCGTACTGGCCGTTGATCGAATAGTCGCCATCCGCGTAGTTGCCGGTGTCCTGCTTGTCGGATGTTGCGGAATTCGCGTCGGCACGGTTTTTGGTGGCGTCGCCGTCGTCTGCCGTGTCGCCGGACGCCTTGCCGTCAGTTTTCGACTTATTTTCCTGCGATTGCACGCTTTCGCCGGAATTGCCGGCGTATTCGTCGTCCATCGGCGTGGCTTTCGGCTCGCCGCATGCCGACAGCAGCGCGATGCTCGCCGCGGACAGTGCGATGACTTTGACTGCGTTCGATTGTGCGGTGCTCATGCCTGCTCCCCTTTCGTGACGTCGGGCTCTACGTCCGTATCGTCGGCAACGCCAGCCGCAACGGCAACGTTGGCCGCGTCCGTATCGCCGGTTTTCGCGGCTTTCGTGGGGTCGGCGAACGAAATCGCAATACCCCCGTTCTGCGCGCCTTCCTCGGCGGAACCGGTGTGCGCAGGCTTGCCACCGGCCGCCTCGTACGCACGTTTCGCCTCCTCGTCGTTCCACTGTTCGCCGACGAGCACGCCATGGTTAAGCATGATCTCACGTTGTGCGCAGGAAGCGACGAGCGCGTCATGCGTGACGACGATGACCGTCGTGCCCTGCTCGTGCAGTTGGCGAAACAGGTCGAGCACGATCTTCTCGTTCTTTTCGTCCAGGTTGCCGGTCGGCTCGTCAGCGAGGATGAGCTTCGGGCAGTTGATGAGCGCGCGGGCGATGCACACGCGCTGCTGCTCACCGCCGGACAGCTGGCCGGGCAGGTGATGCGCACGCTCCTTCAATCCCACTCGTTCCAGCGCTTCCATCGCCTGCTTCTCATCGACTACAGAATGGTAGTATTGCGCCACCATCACGTTCTCCACCGCCGTCAGATGCGGCACGAGGTAAAACTTTTGGAACACGAGTCCTATCATGTTCTTACGCACATCGGCGAGCTGGCGGGCGTTCAAATCCTCCAATCGCCGGCCTTCAAGCATGACGGAACCCTTCGACGGCGTATCCATGCAGCCGATCATGTTCATCAGCGTGGTTTTGCCGGAACCGGACGAACCGACGATCGCCAGCCATTGCCCTTGCGGAACGGTCAGACTCAGGTCGTCGACGGCGTGCAGATCGCCGTAGATCTTGGAAATGTGGTCGAGTTCCAGCAGCATATGTTCGTTGTCCATGATTATTCCTCCCTCAAAACGATGGCGGGGTCGATACGGGTGGCGCGGCGGACCGGCGGAATGGAGGCGATGACGGCGATCGCCACGCTCAGCAGCAGCGAGCCGGCGCCGAGCAGCCAGTCGAAGCCGATCGCGCGGGCGAAGACGGTGGCGCACAGCACACGCGCCAGCACATAGCCGATAGCAGTGCCGAGCAGACCGCCGATCAAGCCGTAGATGCCGGATTCCACATAGAATTCGACGCCGATGGCGCGTGAGTCGGCGCCGAGGGCCTTGCGCAGGCCGATTTCGTTGCGACGCTGGCTCACGATGGAGCTGATGGTGGTGCCCACGCCGACGAGCGTCAGCACGAGCACGACGAGCGAGACAATCCAGAACAGGGTCTGCAGCATGGCGATGATGCGGGTGTCGGACGAGGTGATTCTGGTGACGGTCTGCGCTTTGACGGCGCTGTTCGGGTTTTTGTCGGCACTGCGATTGATGTTGTTGACGATGTCGTTGAGCTCGTCGCCCATGGCGTTCACAGAGTATTCGACCACGTCGGCGCCGCGCTTGGAACCGGCGAGTTTGGCCACGTCCGCGGTGGTGGCGTAGATGATGGAATCCTCGTTGCCGCCGGTGTCGACGATGCCGGAGATGCGGAATTCGGTGCCGTTGTTATCCATGATGTCGGACGAGACGCGGCCGTTTTCCGTGGCTTGCGTGGTCTGTTCGCCTTGCGTAGTTTGTGTACTCTGCGTGCCCTGCGCGGACGATTCTGCCGTTTCAGTTGATTCGTCCGAATCGGATTTTGCGGACGCGGAAGAAGACGCTGAAGCAGACGCGTCGGCGGTGCGGTAGCCGATGGTGACGCGGCTGCCGACCTTCACGCCGAGCGCGTCGGCGACGTCGCGGCCGACCATCACGTTGCCCGAGCCGGGCCAATCGCCCGTCACGTTCCAATGGCGATTGAGCGCGCGGACGGCTTTCACGTCCACGCCGGCGATGGTGTACGGCGCGGAATTGATGCGCACGCTCTCATACCGGTATGCGGCTGATTTCACGCTGTGTCCGGCGCCGATGAGCGCCGTCACGTTGCGTACGGTTGCAGTATCGATGCCTTGCGATTTGCCCGTTGCGGACGCGGGCGTGACGATCAGGTTCGCGCCGTACGCGCGCATTTCCTCGTTCATCTGCTGCGGCACCGCGACGCACACGGATGCAAGGCAGAACAGCGTGGCCGCGCCGACGAGCGACGCGATCACGGCCATCATCGCACGGGAGCGACGGCGGAACACCGCGCCCCACAGCATAGTGAAGAACATCTTGCGATTCGTCATCGCACACCCCCTACGAAAGCCAAGCACAACTCACCTACCATGCAGCACCTCCGCCGGACGCAAGCCCAGAATCGCCCGAATCGACGAAAGCGAGGCCACGAGCACAGTGACCGCCAGCAACACGAAAACCAACACGAACACCATCGGACGCATGGTGATGCCCGAGCCGAACACCACGTGCCCCACAATCTGTGCAACGCCCGAGCCAAGCAGCGCGCCGGCAATCGCACCAACCAGCGAAATCACCGCCGTTTCGGCGAGCATAAGGCGCGAAACCGCGCCGTCCGTGGCGCCGATCGCCTTCAACAGCGCCAATTCCGAACCGCGTTCGCCAATCGACGCGGCCATCAGGTTCGCCACGGCGATCGCGGCGGCAACCAGCGACAGCACGGTCATCAGCACCATCACCGCCTGCGTCTTGTTCAGCACATCGCCCTGCAGCGCGGCCACCTGGCGCACCTGCTTGGCCACCGCGCCCGGCAGCACCTCTTCGATCTGGTACGCGATCGACGACGGATACGCGGTGCAATACCACGTCTCCCACTCGTCCTGCGTGAGCGCGTTCGGATTCTTCGACGCCTTGCGCGCGAGGTCGTTGTCGGGCGTGGTGAGCGCCTTGACTTCAATCTTGTCGATGGAATTCGGCAGATTCGCAAGCGTTTGCGCGGCGATGGACGGCATATAAATGGCGCTGTTGTCGGAATCGCCCGAATCGAAGATGCCGACGATTTTCACTTTCACGCGATTGCGTTCGGTGGAGGATTTGCCGGTTTTCCCGGTACCTCCGTTCGTATTGTCGTCCGCACCGACGGCGATCGTCTTGTCGAGCGTAACGCTGTCACCGACGTTCACGCCCAGTTTCGCGGCGAGCGCGCTGCCGACCATCGCCTGCTCGCTGTCGTCTTTCGGCCAGGTTCCGTTGATTTTCCACCATGAGCGCATGCCGTTCATGCCGGCCACGGTGGACTCGCCGGAGTCCATGTGCAGGGTTTTCGCGAACCACGTGCCCACGATCGGCACGTTGGTCGCCTTGCATTTCGCCGCGGAAGCAGCCGCACCTGACGCACCAGCCGTTCCAGCAGAGCCAGCCGAACCAGCCCCCGAACCGACACACCCCGCATCCGCGTGGATGTTCAATTCCGGCGCGAAATTGGTGATGTTGAACGCCCAGAAGATGGTCTTGATCTTCTGCGCGTCCGACTCCTTCAGAAACGCGGTCGGGTCGGCGCTGTCCGCCGCAGCCGAGCCGTCGGAAGTGGAACCCCCGTCCGAACCGGACGAACTACCCGAAGCCGAGCCAGCAGAATCGCCGGTATTGTACAAATCGCTCACCACAGCATCGGACTTCGGCTGCACGACGATATTCGAACCGTACGTGCTCAGCTCCGCGTTGAGCTTGTCGCCCACGTCGAACACCACGCCGAGCATAGCCACGCTGACGGTGGCGGACAGGCACACGGTAACGGCGATGAGCAGACGGCGTTTGAACTGCCGGCTGAACGAGCGAGAGATCATTTTCAGGAAGAACATGGCACCCCCTTACCTTTCTCGGCGCTCACTGGAAATGGCTCGACAGCGCGTCGAGCGTGGACGTTTGGATGACGATTTTGCCCGGCTTGACCTGGTAGTCGAACGGTATCGGGTTGCAGCCGCCTTTGAAGCCGATGGTGGCGAGGTTGATGGCCACATCGCACTTCTTGCAGATGATTTTGCCGTCCTTCTCGTAGTAGCCGGCGTCGCCGCAGTTGTCGCACGCGTCGAGGCCGACGCCGTACGCGCCGCCGTTCTTCTTGATGATGATGAATCGCATGGAGGTGCCGTCCTTCGCGCGGTATTCGAAGCGGTGCAGATGGCCGTCGGAAATCTGGCTGAATTTGATGGTGGCCACGCCGTCGGCGAGCGAGTAGTCTTCCGGCGGCGACAGCGTGACGACTTTCTGCGTTTGCGCGACGCCGTACGTCAGGGCCACGGTGACGCAGATCATGGCGACCAGGCTGAACGCGCCGGCCGCTTTCGCGCGGCGGCGGAACGCGATATGCGTGCGTGCGATCGCCTCGTTGGCGCCGGTCGGCTTGACTTTGAAGCCCATGACGATGCTGGCGATTGCCGGAATGGCGAAGACGAGCGCCATCGCGATGGTCAGGTCGCGCTGATGGTTGATGCCCCACACGAGCGTGAGGAAGGCGGCGGTCGGGAAGCTGACGATGCGTTTGGATTGGAGGATCTGCGCAAGGTCGGTGAAGTGCTGTGCGAACAGCAATGCGACCATCAGTAGAACCGCCATGGTGAACGACCAGCGGACGGCAGTGGAACGCATCGTGCGGAAGATAAGCGCGGCGATGATTGCGACGGCCGCGCCCAAAGCGAAGCCGAGCGCGCGCAACAGCATGTCGGAAGTGAAGATGGGATCGCCCGGCTCGACGAAGATCGTCAGTCGCAGAATCACGTCGGGCAGCGCACGAAAGGTGGTGGCCTCGATCGCAAGCGCCGCAACGAGATTCGCGATGTCGAGCAGCGCGCGGTGGTTGTGCCAGTCGGCGGTGATGCGGCGGGCGAACAGGACGATGACGAACACGGCCACGTCGAGGATCACGCAGCACCACAGGGTCGGATAGTTGACGAACGTGCGTTGCGTGATGACGGCGGTGGCGCGCAGCGCGGCGAATACGACTGCGCCGGCGAATCCAACAACGAAACCGGCCAGCCGCCAGTACGCGCTCAGAGGCTTGTCACGCCCCTCACCGACGGTGAGCATGACGCTCAACGCCATGACGAGCAGCGCCGGCGCCAACACCCCCTGCAACACCGTCACAAACTGCAGCAGCATCCCAAAATCCTTTCATCCAAAAACCCAACTCAAAGAACCCAACGATTCCCATTCCGCCCCATCCCAAAGAGTCCCACCCCTCTCATTCCTCCCCTAAAATGCGAGGATTTCCCGGACCCCCTCCACAATCGCAGAGGTGAATCCATCCCCCTAAACGCGAGAGAGCGGTTTCGGTATGCATTGCCCGACCGTGAGCTTGGCCGAACGGCCTTGAGTGTGTCGGGTAATGCATACCGAAACCGCGAACGGGCTACGCTAGGAGATCACCACTCCTGCGGCGTATAGTTCCAGTCCGGGAAGGTGACCTCGATCGGTTCCGTCCAGAAGCGTCCCTTCACACCCGTCTCCGGATCGACGTGCAGCATCCAGCCCTTCTTCTCCGGGGATTCGATCTTCAGCACGAGCTTGTACGCGCCGGCCTTGTCGAGCTTGACGTTGGCGCCGTAGTGCGGGCCGTCGGAGGCGTTCATCTGCATGAAGGTTCCGGAGGCGACGGACGCGTTGGAGGTCTTGTCGATGATGTCGTAGTTGACGGTCAGGTCCGGCACGAAATCGCCCTTGCCGTAGCCGAGTTCGGTGCCCTTCTGGTTGGCATGGATGTCGGCTTCGAGGTGGAAGCTCGCATCGGCGGCCTTGAGGCCCATGCCGGACGGTTCCATGTCGATCGGCTGGAAGTAGACGGCGTTGACGGTCAGCGGGCCGCATTCCTGGTCGGAGTGCTTCTCATCGACCTGGATCTCTTCGAAACCGGCGGAATCGCTGGAATCGTCCTTGCTGGAGTCGTCGGCCTTCGAAGCCGACGCGGAGGCGCTGGACTTGTCCGAAGCGGCGGAATCGTTGGAATTGCCGCATGCGGACAGGGAGAAGGCCATGGAGCCGGCCAGCAGGATGCCGAGCAGAGCGGCGATCTTCTTGTTCTTCATTTCTCTTTCCTTTGTTGTTGGATGTGGAAAAAATATCGGTAAATCTCGGAAAATTTGCGTATTACTTGCGATTGTCAGGCGTGCGCAACTTGCGTTTGCGTGCGAAGCCGACGGCGAACAGCGCGAGTACGGCAATCGCCGCGATCGCTTGTGCCGCAAGGCATTCGACGTACGGATACAGGCCGATCCAGTCGTTTGTGGGCACGCTGGACAGGTAGTGGCCGTCGATCAGGTCACCTTCGATGAGCGCGTGGATGCCACCGCCGGCGAAGATGACGACCAGCACGGCCATCAGGATCGACGTAACGAGGAAGAACGGGCCAATCGGAATCTTTACGGAGGTGAAGCGCAGCACGAGGAAGATGACGAGCAGCACCACGCCCGCGGCGATGCCGCCGATCCACATGCCTTGCGCGTCGCGACTCATCGAGTAGATCGATTCGTAGAAGATGACGGTTTCGGCGCCTTCACGGAACACGGCTAGGAAGCTCAGCATGGCGAGCGAAACGACCATACCCAGGCCCACGCCTTCGCCGGCGGCGACTTTGTTTTGCGCGTCGGCCACGGCGGACTCGGTTTTGGTGCGGATGTAACGGTTCCACGCTTCCACGGAACTTTTGTTGAGCATCCAGTTGCTGGTCCACAGCAGCATGAGCATGGCGATCAGCGCGCACACGCCTTCGCTGATTTCCTGGACCGGGCCGGAGCCGCCGAACAGGAACGTGAAGAGCACGGCGACCAGACCGGAGCCGGCAAGGCCCGCGAGCACGCCGAGGTAAATCCACTTGGTGAAACGCTGGTTGCCGGATTTGACGAGGTAGGCCACCACGGCGGCCACCACCAGCAGCGCTTCGAGACCCTCGCGGATCAGGATGAGGAACGCCTGTCCGGCGGAGCTGGTGATGGCTTTGGTGAAGGCGTTGACGTTGCCGACCGCGCCACCGTCGAGGGTGGCCGCGTCTTCGACGAGCCAGCTTTTCAGGTCGTCGACAAGCTTTTTGATCTCCTTGTCGGAACCGCCGTCGCGCATGGTTTTGCGGGTCATCTTGAACTGGTATTCCACCTGCGAGACGCGGTCGCCGGAGATGGCGTTCATGACGTTCTTTTCGAAGCCGAGCTTTTCGTAGTACTGGTAGTACGCGTCGTTGACGAGGCTGGAGCCTTCCGCGCCCTTGCCGGAGATGGCGGCCTTGTATGCCTTGTCGAGGATGACGTTCATTTCGCTGGCGACTTCGCTCCACGTGCGGTCGCCTTTGCCTTTGGAGGAATTCTTTTTGGCCGCGTCGAGCTTCTTACGTTCCGCGGCGGTCTGTTCGGCGCGCTGCTTCGCGTAGGTTTTGGGGTCGGCGAGGTTCGCGTTGCCGTCAAGCGTCTGCGCGGCCGTGTCAAGGTCCGCGTTCAGCGCGTTGATTCCGTTTGCGATCGCGCTCCCCTGGCCCTGCTGGTACGCGAGTCCTTCCAAATCGGTGAACTGTGTGAGCAGCGCCTGCTGCTTGTCGGCGGAAATGGTGTCGTTGACGGCCTTCGAGAAGTTGGATGCGTCGTAGCCGATCCAATGCGCGGTCTGGAAGCCGGTGCCGGCCTGGCCGTAATCGCCGTCATTGTAGTCTTTTTCGGCGGTGGCGAGCTGCTTGGCGATATTCTGCGCGACGGCAGTCCAGGAATCGAAATTCGTCTGGTTGCCGTCAGCGGCGGACGCCTGCCGCGGCATCGCGATGCCGACAAACAGCGTGGCGAGCGCGATCATCAGCGCGGCGACGAGCGTGATGAGACGGCCGGAAGCCGAGACGCGCGAATCGCACGAATCGTAGGAACCGGCTGCGTGGCGCTGCGCGACGCGAGATGACATGGGTCGAACCTTCCTTCCGCAAATCTTTTCGGCGCGATTTCCCCGACGTACCCGACGTACGAAGCGCGCATCGGAAGCCAAGATAGAACGAAAGTTTTTTGAATAACAGTCTTGATTTTTAATTGGTCTTGTTGTATCGCGCATGAAAAAACGTTGGAATTCCGCCGTTTTTATTTTTCCCGTTTTCCGCGTGTCGTCTCACATTGTGACGCTCACCGCCGTTCCGCAACACCCCCGTCCGCCCGAAAACGTGAAGCGAACTCCATGCCAAAGCGTCAGTTTGTATAATCGCGACTTGCATAATCACGATTAGCATAATCGTAACCATACAAAGCTACGGGGGTATCAAAATAAGGCGATGCCTCATGCCACATATAGCGCATATCAGGTTGCCCAAGCACGAACTACGCCAAGCCGGGCACGCGCTAGCATCGTGGGTATGGATTCCCTCGCACCGCTCGCGCATCGCATGCCGTATACCACCGCTTTCCCCAAGGCGCTCGGCACGGGGTTGCTGATTTCGATGCCTCGCCCGATCACTGCGGAATTGCGCGGCGAGATGGAACGGTTCATCGATGAATACGAGCATGCGCTTTCGCGATTCCGCGCTGATTCGCTGGTTGCGCACATCGGCAATGCGGAGCATGGCGGGCATTTCGATTTTCCCGATTGGGCCGGCCCGCTATTCGATTTGTACGACGCGCTGCACGCCGCCACGCGCGGTGCGATCGACCCGTGCGTGGGCGAGGACCTGATCCGTCTCGGTTACGATCCCGCGCTGAGTTTCACCGTTGAAGCCGACGCCGGCGAGCGCCTGGGCGCGCTGCACGGACGGGCCGTATGGGGTCGTGATGTGGTTCGTTCGAGTGGTACGACATTGGTTACACGCAGTCCGGTTCATGTGGATTTCGGCGCGTGCGGCAAGGGTTATCTGGTGGATTCGCTGGGCGGATTGCTCACCGATTCAGAACTTTCGCGCACATCGCATGTCAAGTCAGCCGAAACGACCAACCCGACATGCCAATCTTCCATCTCAGACAGCAAACGCGAAAGCGCTGCCCCGGAATTTGTGATTGATGCGGGCGGCGATCTGCTGGCGCGCACGAACAAGCCGATCCGTGTGGCGCTTGAGGATCCGGATGATCCGTCCTGCGCGGTCGGCGTCGCACTGATCGGCGATGGCGCGTTCTGTGCGAGCGCGCCCAGCCGTCGCCATTGGGAGGTGGCGGTGAACGAACAGACGCATCTGGCGATTCACCACCTGCTCAACGCCATCGACGGCCTGCCCGTGCAACAAACGGAAGCCGCCTGGGTTGCAGTGCAATCCGCGTCATTTGGCGACTATCCGACTGCGGTGGCGGACGGGTTGGCTACGGCGCTGTTCGTTGCGGATCCGAATGAACTGCGCAGCGTTTTTGTTTTCGATTGCGCCACGTTGGACGCCGACCGTCACGCCACCATCAGCGCCGGTTTCCCCGGCCGTTTCTTCTGATTGCCGACCGGTCACTGATTGCCAGGTTGGCCGGTTGGCGGCCCGCCAATCGCAGACCGCAAACCGGCCAATCGCAAGCAAAACTCACGGAATGAGGTTGCCGGCGGCCACGTACAGGTCCCACCAATCCTGCTTGTCGAGGTCGATGTCCGCGCCGTCGAGCATTTCGCCCAGCCGGGTGGGGTTCATCGAGCCGAGCACGATCTGGATCTTCGCCGGATGCCTGAGCACCCATGCGGTGGCGATGGCGTTGGCGCTCACGCCGTACTTGGCGCCCTTTTCGTCCAGTGCCTTGTTCAGCTCCGGGAAGTGCTCGTTGCCTACGAACGGGCCGTATTCCGTGCCGGACTGGAACGGGCTCCACGCCTGGATGGTCATGTGGCGCAGTCGCGAGTAGGACAGCAGGCCGTCCGAATGGTTGGCCACGACCATGCCTTCGGCGCCGGAATTGGTCATCAGCTCGTCGCTGACCATCTGCGCGTGCATCAGACCGAACTGCAGCTGGTTCGCCTCGAGCCTCATGGCCGGGTCGTCGCCGAGCCAGGACTGCAGCAGTTCCGCCTGCCACGGGTTCACGTTGCTCACGCCGAAGTGGCGCACTTTGCCCGCCTTGTGCAGGGTGGTGAACGCTTCGACGATTTCCTCGGCCTCCATCAGGGTGTCGGGCCTGTGCAGGAGCGCGAAGTCCACGTAGTCAGTGCCGAGCGCTTCCAGTTCCTCGTCGAGTCGCGTGATGAGGTGCTTCGCGGAGAAGTCGTAGCGGGTGGCGTGCACGTTGTTCGGGTCGCTGAAGTCGATGTTGATACCGAACTTCGTCTGCAGGAAGATGTCCTCGCGCTTGAGCCCGGCGTCCTTCCACGCGCGGCCGAGCACACGCGAGCTGGCATGGTCGTGGTTGACGTTGAATCCGTAGATGTCCGCCGTGTCGAAGAAGTTGACTCCATGCTCGGCGGCCGTACGCACGACTTCTGCCGCAGCGTCCGCATCCAGCGCGTCCATGCGCATCACGCCGAGCGCCGCCTGCGATGCGACCACTGCCGATTTGCCGATTTCGATGCTTTTCATGACTGCCCACTTTCTTTGTGATTTTTGGATATGTCAATCGATTGACGTCAGTCACATCAATGGTAAATCCGCCGTCCCGTCAGCGCAACACAATAAAAATGCCGAAGCCAAAACGCAAAAATCCGGAGGGGTGGTCCCTCCGGATTTTTTAGCGAGTCAGCACGCCAACCTCACTCGGCCAGCGTGAACTGGCTGTTGTAGATGTCGGCGTAGAAGCCGGACTTCGCGAGCAGCTCCTCATGGGTGCCGCGCTCGACGATGTCGCCGCCGTTCATCACCAGAATCATGTCGGCGTCGCGGACGGTGGACAGGCGGTGCGCAATCACGAAGCTCGTGCGGCCCACGGTCAGCGCGTCCATGGCCTTCTGAATCAGTTCTTCGGTACGCGTATCGACCGAGGAGGTGGCTTCGTCAAGGATCAGGATCGGCGCGTCCTCCACCATGGCGCGAGCGATGGTGAGCAGCTGCTTCTGCCCCTGCGACAGCGAGGTCTTGTCGTCCAGCACGGTGTCGTAGCCGTTCGGCAGCGACATGATGTAGTGATGCAGGCCGACGGCCTTGCAAGCGGCCACGATCTGCTCGTCGGTGACGTCCTTCTTCGAATACGCGATGTTTTCACGCACTGTTCCACGGAACACCCACGTGTCCTGCAGCACCATGGAGAACTGGTCGTGCACGTTCCAACGCGGTACGGACTTGGTGTCGATGCCGTCGATCGAAATCGTGCCACCGGAAATCTCGTAGAAGCGCATCAGCAGGTTGACCATGGTGGTCTTGCCGGCGCCGGTCGGGCCGACGATAGCCACCTTCTGGCCGGCCTTCACGGACGCGGAGAAGTCGTTGATGATGGTCTTGTCCGCGTCGTAGCCGAAGCGCACGTGGCTGAATTCCACGTCGCCGCGCACCGGCTGCGGCTTGCCGTCCGCGCCGACGCCGAGCAGCGCCTGCTTGCCGGTTTCGTCGGCCAGTTCCGGTTCGTCAAGGAAGCCGAAGACGCGTTCGGATGCGGCTGCGCAGCGCTGCAGGTTCTGGAAGGCCTGCGCGAACTGGGACAGCGGCTGCGTGAACAGGCGGATGTACATCATGAACGCCACGATCACGCCGAATTCGATCTTGCCGTCCATGGCGAGCGCCGCGCCGACCACGCACACCACCACGTATCCGAAGTTGCCGACGAAGTTCATGATCGGCATCATCAGGCCGGACAGGAACTGGCTTTTCCAGCCGGACACGTACAGGTCTTTGTTGTACTTCTCGAACTGCTCGATGGAGCGTTCCTCGCCGCAGTATGCCTTGACCACGGTGTGGCCGGTGTACATTTCCTCGACGTGGCCGTTGACGTCGCCGAGCGCCACCTGCTGGCGGGTGAAGTACTTCTGCGACACCTTCATGATCACGCCCATGATGATCAGGCCGAGCAGCGCGGAGCCGATGGCGCACAGCGTCATGGTCACGTTGTTGTAGAACATCATGATGAGCGCGCCGAAGAACAGCGTGACCGATGTGATGAGCGAGCCGACCGACTGGCCGAGCGTCTGTCCGATCGCGTCGACGTCGTTGGTGATGCGGCTCAGCACGTCGCCGTAGCTGACTTTGTCGAAATATTTCAGCGGCAGGCGATTGATTTTCTGGCTGATCGCCTCACGCAGCTGCTGTGCCGTGCGTTGCGTGACGTTGGCCATCAGCCAGCTTTGCAGGTAGCTCAGCAGCGCGTACCCGACGTACAGCGCGACGAGCAGCCATGCGATGCGCGACACCGCGTCCATATCGATCGAATTCATGACGGGCTTGCCGTGCACCATGGCCGGCAGACCCTTCGTGATCTCGTTGGTCATGTCCTTGAGCTTGTCCGGGCCGATGATCTGGCACACCGTGCCGGCAGCGCCCAGAACCAGCGCGAAAATCATCACCGGAATGTACCGGCTGCAGAATTTCACGAGCTTCTTCATCACTCCGCCGAAGTCCTTCGGCTTTTCCACGGCCCCACGGCCGCGTCCCATTCCTCTTGGCATGCCTCCCCCTTTCAGCGCTTCAGTTCGTCTTCGCTCAACTGCGATTCGGCGATCTGCCGATACACTTCGCACGTGTCGAGCAGTTCCTCGTGCGTGCCCTGGCCGACCACTTTGCCGTCGTCGAGCACGATGATGCGGTCGGCATTCATGATGGTGCCGATGCGCTGCGCGACGATGAGTTTCGTGGAATCCTTCGCTTCCTTTTCGAGCGCGTCACGTACGGCACGGTCGGTTTTGAAGTCGAGCGCGGAGAAGGAATCGTCGAAGATCAGGATTTCCGGATGACGGTAGACGGCGCGTGCGATCGACAGACGCTGCTTCTGCCCGCCCGAAACGTTGGAACCGCCCTGCGAAATGCCGGAATCATACTTCTTCTGCTTTTTGTCGATGAATTCCGTCGCCTGCGCGACGTCGCATGCGCGGCGCACGGTGTCGTCGTCGCGGTCCGTATCTCCGTACGCGACGTTGCTGGCGATCGTTCCCTTGAACAGGAACGACTGCTGCGGCACGTAGCCGATCTTGTCGCGCAACGCCTTCAGCTTGTAGTCGCGCACGTTGACGCCGTCGACGAGCACCTCGCCTTGCGTGGCGTCGTAGAAACGCGGCACGAGGTTGATGAGGGACGATTTGCCGGAGCCGGTCGAGCCGATGAACGCCACCGTCTGACCCTTCTTGGCTTTGAAATTGACGCCTTCGAGCATGGCGTGACGCGAGTCGGGGTAGGCGAAGCTCACATTGCGGAATTCGATTTCGCCTTCCTCGCCCGGCTTGCCCGCGTCCTGCGTGCCGTCGGTGACCATCGGCTCGGTGTCGATGACTTCGAGCACGCGCTGCGCGGACACGTCGGCTCGCGGCCAGAGCACGAACACCATGCTCAGCAGCAGGAAGCTCATGATGACCTGGATGGAGTAGCTGGAGAACACCACCATGTTGGAGAAGGTGGTGAGCTTGTCGACGGCGTCGGCAGCGTCGATGAGGTACGCGCCGATCCAGTAGACGGCGAGCATCAGGCCGTTCATGATGGTGTTCATCAACGGCATCATGATGGCCATGGCGCGGTTGGTGAACAGCTGGGTTTCGGTGAGTTCCTTGTTGGCTTCGGTGAACTTGGCTTCCTGATAGTCCTCGGCGTTGTACGCGCGCACCACGCGCAGGCCGGTGAGGTTCTCGCGCGCCACGAGGTTGATGTTGTCGGTCAGGCGCTGCATGGCCTTGAACTTCGGCATGACGAAGTGCATGAGCACGGCGATGACCACCAGCAGGATGGCCACGGCGATGCCGGTTGCGAGCGTCCAATCGAAGCCCTTTCCTGCGATCTTGCACACGGCCCACACGGCCATGATCGGCGCTTTGACGATCATCATGAGGCCCATGGTGATGAACATCTGGATCTGCGTGATGTCGTTCGTGGAGCGGGTGATGAGCGACGCGGTGGAGAAACGGTTCATTTCCGCCGGTCCGAAGCTTTCCACCTTGTTGAATTCAAGCGAACGCAGGCGCTGGCTGAACGAGGCGCCCACGCGCGCGGCGATGAAGCCGGTGACGACGGCGCAGGCCGCCGAGCCGAGCGAGACGAGCAGCATTTTGCCGCCGGCCACCCAGATGTCGTGCATTTCGCTGCCGGGGGTTTCGACGAGCTGCGTGATGTCAGCCATATAATCCGGCAGGGTCAGGTCAAGCCAGATCTGACCGACGATGCTGACCAGCGCGACGAGCATCTGACCGATCTCCGCTTTGGAGAGGTATCGTACGATGCGAAGCATGCTTGGTTCCTTCTCTTGTTTTGTGTTTTGCTTGTTTTCTTACGATTAGTTTTTGCGATTTTTCGCGGTTTTTGCGATTACTGGATTGCGATTACTTACACTGTGAATTATTTACAGCGTAAGATACTACGCGTCTTCCTGTGCGTTTCCTGAGAACGCGGCTTTGACCTCGTCCGCCGTGGGGCGCGGTTTGCCGGGCATGCACAGCGACATGTACGTGGTGAATTCCTCGGTGAGCTCAACGAATTCGCGCGCGCGGCGCTCCCCCATCTGCGAGAAGATCCAGCAGATCGCCTCGCGCATGCTTTCGCGCTGCCGTTCGGCGCGTTCCCTGCCCGCTTCGGTGAGGTTCACGTGCACCACACGGCGATCGTCGGGGTCGGATTCGCGTGTGATCTGGCCTTTTTTCTCCAACGCGGACAGCAGTGTGGACACGCGTCCGGTGGTGGTTTTCATTGAAGAGGCGAGCTGCGATGGCGTCAGCGGGCCTTTCCTATAGAGTTCCTGCACGGCGAAGGGTTCGCCCTTCGCGCCTTTCACCATCTCCTGCTGCATGCGCGATCGTTTGTCCCATGTGTTGGTCGCCAATTCGTGGAACAGTTCCTCTTCAAAGCCCACGCGGCACCTCCTTCCGTCGCAATCGCCGTCATAATATCTTACAGTGTAAACATTTTACAGTGTAAGATATTCCCAGGGCGATTTTGCAGCGAGCAAGCTACAGAAGGCACGAAAAAGGCCGCGGCCCGAATCGCGATTATTGTGCGGAATCGGGCGCGGCCAATCGTACGTATTGCGCGGAATTCAGCCGCGACGGGCGTCGACGGAGGCGTTCAGCATCGCCAGCTCATCCTGCGTGAGCGTCAGTTCGGTGGCGGCGAAGGAATCGTTGATTTCCTGCGGATTGCGGGCGCTGGGGATGGTGAACAACCGCTCGTAGCGACTCAGTTCCCAGGCGAGCACCACGCGCTGGTAGGAGCAGCCGTGGTTGCCGGCGACCGTGCGGAACGGGTCGTACGCGCGCTGGTCGAACGCGTCGAGGAAGCCGCCGAGGGGGCTCCAGCACACGAACGCGAGTCCAAGTTCCGCGCAGTGCTCCATCGTATGCTCAGGGTCGGAGTGCGAGGGCGAGAACTGGTTCTGCACGGCGATCAGCTTGTCGCCGAGAATCTCGCGGGCGATGTCGATCTGCGCGTTGTCCACGCGGGAAATGCCCGCGTACCGGATCACGCCCTCATCAAGCAGCTGCTTCAGCGCGCCGACCTGGTCCTCATAAGCCACTTCCGGGTCCGGTCCGTGCGAGTACAGCAGGTCCAGCGCCTCCACGCCGAGGTGCGCGGCCGACTCCTTTGCGTCGCAGATCATCGTTTCCGGACGCGAATCCGCCATCCACCCGTACTGGCTGCCCACAGCCTGCAAATGCTGGCGTTCCGGCTCGTTTTCGGCAACGTTCGGCGCCTCCATGGTGCGGCGATAGCCGGTTTTGGTTGCAATCAGCACTTCGTCGCGCGGACCGTCCCAGCTGGCGAGCGCGTCGCGCACCATTTTTTCGCCGTAGCCCAGGTCTTCGGCGGTGCCGGTGCCGGGTTGGCTTGGCAGGTAATACGACCAGGCGGTGTCCAGATATCGCACGCCCGCGTCCAAGCCGGCGTGAATCGTGCGGATCGCCGTATCGCGGTCCGGGCGGCCCTCAATCGCCAAAGCCATCGTGCCCATGCCGAGCCGTGGAATCGCAAATCCCGCCAATTCGCCCATGTTTCGTGCGGTCGTCATAACCGTCTCCCTTCCGTCGCCACATCCGTCGCTACAAAATCCGCCACCCATTCTCGCACAAAACAGCGCGGAGCGGGTTGTCGGGCGGGTGCGGGAAGATGAGGGCACAACCGAACGGGAGCCGAAAGGCTGAGAGGGAGCTCATAAAGCTTCGACCGAGGACTTGATGCGGGTAATGCCGCCGTAAGGAAACGGGTTGTTCGCGCCGCAAGGCGCATCTCATTTCCGTTCGCGATAACCGAATATCGCGTGATTAGGGTCACGGAGGGGCGCACCACCTCATAGGGTACGGTTCCTTCGGCGACCCTTTTTTCGTACCAACCGTGAATGTCCGATTCACCGGAAGCAGACGCTCGGAAGCCCACAAAGCAGTTCTGAACGTCCGTTTCGGCGGGAACGGCACTCGTGGGGCCTGACATACAGAAGGGAACCGAAATGATCATCAACGGCAAGGAAGAGGACGTCGCCACGCCGATCACCGTGGCCGAACTAGTGGAGCAGCGCGGTCTGCGCGCCGACCGCGTGGCCGTGGAGCTCAACGGCGAGATCGTGCCGCGCGCCCAGCGTGCGCAGACGCAGCTCAAGGGCACCGACACGTTGGAAATCGTCACGTTCGTGCAGGGCGGCTGAGCACAGCAGCGAAACAAACCATACGAACGGAAACGAGAATACGAGAACAACCATGACTTTTGAACCATCCGCATCGCAGGCGCGGATCGACGCCCGCCAGCACGCTTTCGACAACCAGCCCGACCCGGCCACCCTGGTCAGCCGCGAGGAGATCCGCGCGGCCCTGCTCGACCGTCACACGGCCGCCACGCAGGACAAGCTCGACGCGGCGCACGTGGCCATCTGCGGCTGCGGCGGCCTTGGCTCCACCATCGCGGTGGCGCTGACTCGCATCGGCGTCGGCCACCTGCACTTGATCGACTTCGACCGCGTGGATATGACGAACCTGAATCGCCAGCAGTATTTCCTGAAGGACCTCGGCCAGTACAAGACGGAGGCGCTGCGCAGCAATCTGCGCCAAATCAACCCGTTCACGGACATCACCATCGACACCGTCAAGGTGACCGACGAGAACGTGCCGACGCTGTTCGAAAACGAGGACATCATCTGCGAGGCGTTCGACGTGCCGGAAAACAAGACGATGCTCGTCAACGCGGTGCTGGAGAATCTGCCGGGCAAGAAGCTCGTCAGCGCGTCCGGCATGGCCGGCTTCCGCAGCTCCAACCTGGTGAGCACGCGTCGCGTTTCGAAGAACTTCTACTTCTGTGGCGATGGCGAGACGGCTCCGGTACCGGGTGCCGGCCTGATGGCGCCGCGCGTGGGCGTGGTCGCCTGCCACGAAGCGAACATGATCACGCGACTGATCCTCGGCGAGGAAGACGCCTGACGCACTGCTACGTTACTCCACTGCCGTAATCGAAATTTTTATTGCGATTACAAACGCACGTTGCACACAACACAACAGCGACGCAACGGCAACACAACAGCAGCACAGCAATCGCAACAACAGCAACACCAAACACCCCAACGAAAGGAACCGACGATGAGCACCGAAAACACCATCACCACCGCAGCCGCCGACGTCGCGGCCGCACCGAACGCCACGCTCGACGAGCTGGTCGGCACCACCACGAACACGGCGATCCTGCCTGAGCCGGACGCGCACGCGTACGACGAGATCGCCACCGGCGACGCCGACCCGCTGATCCTCGGCGGGCACAAGTTCACGAGCCGCTTCATCCTCGGTTCCGGCCGTTACGACCTGAACCTCATCAAGGCGACCATCGAGAACGCGGGCACGCAGATCGTCACCATGGCGCTGCGCCGCTGCCGCACCACCGAAAACAACCTGCTCGACTACATTCCGAAGGGCATCACCATGCTGCCGAACACGTCCGGCGCACGCAATGCCGAGGAAGCGGTGCGCATTGCACGTCTCGCCCGCGAAGTGTGCCAGACGGACTTCGTGAAGGTGGAGATCGAGCACGAGTCGAAGTACCTGCTGCCTGACAACGAGGAGACCATCAAGGCCACAGAAAAGCTGGCGAAGGAAGGTTTCGTGGTCATGCCGTACATGTTCCCGGACCCGATCGCAGCGAAGCGTCTTGAGGACGCGGGCGCAGCTTGCGTGATGCCGCTTGGCGCGATGATCGGCTCGAACAAGGGCCTGCGCGCACGCGATTTCATCGAAGTGATCATCAAGAATGCCAACGTTCCGGTGATTATCGACGCGGGCATCGGCCGCCCGAGCCAGGCTGCGGAAGCCATGGAAATGGGTGCAGACGCGGTGATGGCATACACGGCGATCGCTTCCGCCGGCAACATTCCGCTGATGGCGCGCGCTTTCAAGAACGCGATTGAGGCCGGCCGTGAAGCGTACCTGTCCGGCCTGGGAAAGGTTACGGAAGACCACGCTGTCCCGTCCAGCCCGACGAACGAGGCCGACTACATCGGCTGATTCGCGCCGATTTCGTACGATTCGTGCACTAACGTTTCGCACTGTTTTATTGCGATTACACGACGAGGGTCGGTGGAAACGCACATTTTCGCAAGGTTTCCACCGGCCCTCTTTCGTCGAATGCGCGACACGTAGCGCAACACGCGCATGCCACGCATACCGCAGCGACAGGCAATACGTCTACTTCCCTAGAGCCGCTTTCAAATCGCGGTTCTGGAATCGCTCGTGCAGCAGGCAGTAGCCGCCGAACACGACGAGCCACAGCAGGCCGGCGATGGCGGAACCGCGCGTATCTGCGGACAGGAACAGCGTGACGTACACGAACACGTAGAACGCAATCGCAATCCAGTCGCACACCTGCCATGCCGGCATGACGAAGCCGTCCGGCAGGAAGTCGGCGCTTTGACGGTAGCGGCGGTGCGCAAGCATCGTCAGGATGTAGATGAAGATCACGACGGCGCTGGCGGCCGAAGCGAACAGCACGAACGCACCGGAAACGCCCGGAATCGCGTTGACCAGCGGGGAGAACAGGATCATACAGCCGGACACGATAATCGCCTTCGCCGGCACCTTGTGATCCGACACCTCACCGAGGCGCTGCATAGCGGGCGATTCGGAGTCCTGCGCAAGCTGGTACAGGTGGCGGCCCGCCGAGTAGATCAGCGAATTGAGTGCCGACGCGGCTGCGGTGATCACCACGAAGAACACGAGCGCGGCAGCCCAGTCGAGGCCAGCGTATTTGAACACCATGATGAACGGGGAGCCGAACGAGCCGTCCGCGTTCTGATGGAAGTTGCGCCACGGCACGATGGCCATGATGGCCACGAGCGCGCCCACGTAGAAGATGAGGATGCGCATGATCAGCTCGTTGACGGCTTTCGGCAGCACTTTGCGCGGGTTCTGGGTTTCGGACACGGTCACACCCACGAATTCGATGAGCTGGTAGGCGAAGAACACCATCTGGAAGCTCATGAAGAAGTTCATCCAGCCATTCGGCGCAAGCTGGAAGCCGTCGGTAATGTTCGTAAGGCTCACAGTGGCACCGGAGACCGTGCCGTCCACGCCTTCGATATGCGTGGCCGGGTAGCTGAAACCGAGGAACAGCATCACCACGGCGGTGACAATCAGACCCACAATCAGCGTGATTTTGATCATGGAGAACCAGAATTCCGCCTCGCCGAACACTTTCACGGCAATGAGATTGATGCCGGTGAGCGCCACGAGGAAGCACAGTTCGATAAGCCATTTCCACGCGTTGAGGTCTATGCCGAACGTACCGAAGAACGTGACGAAATACGTGCTGACGGCTGTGATTTCGGTCATGCCGGTCAGAATGAGCACGATCCAGTACGTCCAGCCGGCGAACTTGCCCCACCCGCGGCCGAGATAGCGCGTGATGAAGTTGATGAAGGTGTGCTGGCTTGGGTCGCTGTACATCATTTCGCCGATGGCGCGCATCAGCAGGAACATGATGAGGCCCACGCCGATGTACACGAGGATGATGCTCGGTCCGGTCAGCGCGATCGACTTGCCGGAGCCGAGGAACAGGCCGGTGCCGATGGTGCCGCCGATGGCGATGAATTGGACGTGGCGGTTTTTCAGGCCGCGTTCCATGTCGTTGCCTTTGTCGAGGCTTTCGACGGATTTGATTTGCGCGGTTTCCGTCGCTTCGGACGTGCTTGTACCAGTTTTTCCGGTTTTCGTATTCCCAAAAGTCATAATGTTCACACCCTACCGCGTCAACCGCACAATCTCCGCCGTTGTTCGCACCGCGAAATGCGCTATATGTGGCAGATTCGCATCTTTTCCAAAAAACGCTTTGCGACGGGTGGAGTCAGCTTGCCAAGGTTTTCAGCTTGCCACGGAGCGATTCGTTTTCGCGTTCCAGCTCGTCGATGCGCCGAGCCTGTTGTTTGATGATGACAAGCGCCGTCTCGCTGTCAAGGCCGCTGCTCGCGCTGAGAGGTGCAGGCGGCACGGCGATGGCAGCCGCATCGGATGGGACGGGCACGTCAGCGGATATACACCCCCCCCCGACACGTTCGCCCCGTCCAGCGAATTCGGAGCATTTTCAATATTTGCCTTATCGGGATTGGCGATTCCTGCGATGTCGTCGAGTTTCTCCTTGCGCGTCACCGCATGAACATACAGGTTGACGAGCTCCGTAATGATTTCGCCGTTACTCATGTTACTGCTACCGTTCACGGATTTGAGGACGGCAGCCTTCCAACGCGCCACACTTCGTTCTATACGTTTATACCCAATCAGTTCCGGCGGCAATCCCGCCTCGCGGAAGATTTTGGTCGGCGATTCCCCCGCAAGATACCGTATGACACACACCTGTTTGAAAGCGTTGGAGTACGTGATGCGGTCTTTCGACACGTTAGCCACCGCCGGCAGATCCCGCAACATTTGGAGCTCGTCCATGCTGAATGATCCTCCACCGCGCATCGTTTTACCCCCTTTGCTATACCCCGTGATGAAGCAAGTGTATATCCGACTTCTCACAAGCAGCTTTTCAAATATTGCTGACCGTATATCACTTCAACCGGTCGGTCACACATCAATGCGGGCGATTATGGAATACCCACAACCGCCCGCATTGACTTTTATTGTGAGTGAGTCAATTCACAACTCACTCACACCGAACGCATGCGCTCAGTACGTGCGGCGACGACTCTTGACCGCCACAGCCACGCCAGCGCCACCCACCAGCAGCGCCACGACGGTGAACAACACGGTTCCCGCGGCACCGGTCAGCGGCAGCTGAGTGACAGACTTGACGTTCAGCACGGTAGCGGTGGCATTCGCAGTGGTGTTATCGACCGGTTGGACCTGACGAAGGGCATCCGGCTCGAAGGTGACGAGACCTTCATCTGTGATCTCCACATTGAAAGTGACCCTGAAGTTCTGGGCGTAGCCGGTCGGAGCCTGAGTCTCCACAACCGTGTAGGTTCCCGCCGCAAGACCCGCGACCTTCACCAAACCATCATTCTCAGTAGTGAACGTCTTGGCATCATTCTGATCGGAAACAAACGACCACGCACCGTCCTCAGCCTGCTTAAGGAACTTGCCCTCCGCATTCTTGACAACGAACTTGGCGCCGGCTAGAGGCTTGGCCTCATTCCCTTCCTTGCCAATCTTCGTGAACTGGAAACCGTAGGTCTTAAGGACAGTCTTGCCTTCACCGCTGGTACCATCCTTGGTGGTGATTGTGGCCTTGTTGTCCACACTGCCGCTCAAGCCATCCAACGCATCCTTGGTGACGGTGCCTTGGTACGACACGACGATCGTCCTACCGGCCAGCGTTGTGGCATCGGCAAAATAGATGGTCGTGGTGGTGCCGGATTGAGCATTGCCTTCCTGCGTTATCGTGTACAGATCGGGATCCACAGTAGTATGATCTCCGAACTGGACCGTGAAGGCACTCTTTGCCGCAATCTGCAAACCTTTGGACGCGGTATCGGTAATGGTAAAGGGGTACGCATCCCAGCCAGCCGCAGCATGAGGAACGTCCGCGGCCACAGTGAAGTCCACGGTGTCGCCCACCTTTACGCTCTTACCGTTCACATCCACGTCATTCATCCGGGCGAACTTGAGCGGCTCGTCGGTCGGATTCGCGTTCTTCGCGTTGAACTGGCCTTCAGTCGTGATGTTGCCCTGACCGGTCGTCGTATCGGCCGCAATCCTCAGATTGGACAGTCCATTGACGGTGGTGGCCACCACAGCCGGAGTCCCCGACGTCACAGTCGTTTCGCCAGCCTTGGTGAACGTATCCTTCACCAGATACCAGCCTTCTCCGTTCACATTGACCGCCTGGCTCGTATTTGCCTGCTCCGTAGTTACGGTCAGGCCAGTACCATCAGGTCCTGCCGGCGGAGTAATTCCAGCCAAGGTCTTGGCGAAGACACGGAGCTGATCCGCAGTGAACGTCGCCACATAGGCGGCTGGATTATCCTTGTACTCTGTCGGGATGCCGTTGTGGCTTCCATCAGCCACATCAGCAGCGGTGGTCACAGCTCCCTTCCATGCGTCAACCGTTTTCACTTCGACCGAGCCATCGCCAGGATTCTCAAACATGGCAAACTTGTATGGCGTGTACGTATGGCCTTCCTGTGCGTGGTTAACTTGCAGCAATGGAGCATCATCAGCCTGTGCGGCGGCGACGCCGATGGCCATGCCGCTCAGCAACGTTGCCGCGGCGGCCAGCCCTGCGAAAAGCTTCCTCATCTTCATGAGAATCTCCTCTTCCTTGATTGTTGGTTACTGTTTTCTGCAATCGCGGGAGGCGGGAACCCAACGCGCCCCCGCGATCCGCAAATCCTGTGTTGTTCAGCTGAGCCGCTTCTTACGTCTCCACTGGTCGGCCGCAGCGACGGCGAGCAATGCCAGCACGCCAACTCCGCCGGCCGCAATCTGCCACCATCGTTCCGCACCCATGCGGCCCGTCAATGGCAGCGACGATGCCGAAATGTATTGGTTGGTGAACAGCATTGGCCGGGTACTGTCCCAATTCGAACCAGCGGCACCATAATCGGTTTTCAGCTGGGTCACGGATTCGACAACGGCCCTCCATTCACCGGACGTTCCGTCTTTCATCACGGACACGACCACCCGGTATTCCGCCTGCGAGTAATACATTGCGGAAGCATTACCAGCGTTCTCCGTCACAAGATATGTGTACTCGGCTTCACCTGCGTCATACGTGATGTCGCCGAAGTAAGCAACGTGATCGTCAGACGAATCGCGTTTCACCGTCACCGTGCACGCCGACTGGTTCTTGCAGGAAGCTGGCATCGGCGCGTCTGGATTGGAATCGTCTGCCTTCAGCTTGAAGGTGAACTCGTCGGAATCCTTCCAATCGCGGCCCTTCAGCTCCTTCTGCACGCCAATCGCATGCGTCAGCATGGTCTGCTTCAACGTGTTGGTGATGATCACCGTGGCTTCCTGCGATGCCGTGGATTCCGGCACCGTCACCGCATTGCCGTCAGCGAGATTTCCATCGCCGACCTTGTGCTGGTAGGAAGCCTTCCACAAGTGGCTGTCCGGTTCGACTTCCGTCACCGTGTACGTCTTTTGGGCGCCTGCCGGAATAATCACGTCGGTGGACCATTTGCCGCTATCGTCACGCTTCAGCGTGACCGTCTTATAGGTATCGTTGCCCTGTTTGATATCCACCGTGATGCTTTCCGGCTTGTCACCGTCTCCACTCCACTGCTTTTCGATATGCAGCGTCGAGGAAACCACCTGGATCACCGGATGCGGATACGGATTGCCGCCGCATGCATGATCCACGCCATCGGCCGAGTACGCCAGGCACGCGGAATCGTTCGCATGGAAACCCGGCTGGTTCGAGGACGTGGCGTTTCCCGGCAGATCGGTGTTCGCGTCACCCTTTACGCCGTCATATCCATCCTTACCGGCGTTCAGGTTGGCGGCATACTCGTCATACGCTTTCTGCGTGGGTTTCACGTTGTATTCCAGCGTGTATGTCACGTTGTTGACCAGAGGCTTCAGGAATGCGACCGTGAATTTCTTCGTGCTCGCGTCATACGTCAAGGTGTAATCGACATTCTTAGTCAAGGAGACCACCTTGCCGGAAGCATCCTTGGCAACGACCTTGTAGTTGCTATCCGCAAGCTCGACATAGCCGGAGAGCGTGTCCTCCATGGTCACCTTGGTGTATGCGGATGTGGTGGTCTCGCTCTTCTCAATCTCGTCGAAGATGGCATTCAGCTCCGAAGCGTTCGTCGCGCTTTTATAATAGCCGGCTTTGATATTCCCTTCACCGCGCTGGTTGTATTTCGTTGCCTTTGGGAAATTGCTGGACACCGCGTGCATGAACTGGTTCTCGTTACCTTGGATCGAGGAGGGATCAGCACCGGAAAAAACACCGATGGAATACACCGTGGCGCCACCATCTTTCAATTCCTTGGCAGCTTCGACGGCCTTATTTGCCACTTTACCCTCGAAGCCACTAGACGATGTAGGCGAACCATCCGTGAAAAAGATAACGACCTTCTTCGCATCGGTTCGAGCACTGCCCATCATCTTGGCCGCAAGATTGAATCCATTGTCGGCTCGGGTGGCGCCAGCGGCTTTGAGTTTGCTGACTTTGTTCTTCAGACCGTTCATATCCGCAGTCAGATCGCTAACGATTTGGGAGTAGTTGTAGGTGTACCCACCACTTCGGTACGTGTCATCCCCGATTTTGTCCTTTTCGTTGCCGGCGAACTTCACCAGTCCAACGCGAACCAGTTCGGAACCGGCCTCCGTATTAGTATTCGCAGCTTCATCAAGAAATGCTTTAACCGCTTCTTTCAGTGCGTCTAACCGCCTGGTCCGATCCGTCTTACTCATCGGATCGTCCATCGAACCGGACACATCCAGCACCAGCGTGAAGTCGATCGGCTGGGTGGTGGTGACCGTGGTGCTGTTGACGGCGCCCTTCACATCCACGTTCACGGCGTAATTGCCATCATCGTTCTTCTTGATGCGCTTATGCTTCTCCGGAGCGCCCAACTGAGAACCGGTCTCGTTCTGCGCAACCGACTGCGCCCGATTTGCTCGCGCAATCGGTTGAGCGGACAACGTAACTGGCTGCTCATCAGGTTGTTCAGATTGTTGTTCAGATTGTTGTTCAACCTCCTGCTCAACCCACTGCTCAGTCTCTTCTTTCGTTTCTTGTTCCGTTTCTTGTTCGACTTGCTGGTAAGCCTCTTGATCTGACGGCTGCTCTTGATCTGACGGCTGCTCTTCTCCCACCATCAAATTTTGTTCCACCGGCTGTGAATCCTCTTGCCCAGATTCTTGCAATACCGGCTGCTCGATTTGTTGTTCCAAGGCTCCCGTGGCATCTTCCGCCGCCGCTGACGAAGCAGTGACGCACCCCACGCCGGCGAGCATTGCGACCGTCGCGACGGCCGCAATGACACGACGCGTGAACAGACCTGTGCCCCTCGCCCTGTTTCGCTCAAAGACGTGTCTCATACGCCTACCCCCTTGTACCGTTAAGCGATCGGGGAAATACCTTCCTCCTTCGACCGGTATATTTGATGCGTCTTCGCTTCACATACCGTCTGACAATCGCTTCGTTGCCTAAACCTTAAGGAGAAAAACAGAGGGATACATACCCTCCCAACGAGGTAATCAAGGGGATATACTTTCCTTGAAATCGCACATATCATCGCGATTCTAGAGTATTCTTGCCCCCGTAAATCGCGATGCAAAAACTATAAGCAAACGTTGTCATGTCTCTTTCAGAATTTTCCCCGACAAAAAAGCATCTGTCAAGTGCAACATTAACGCCATCAACCCCTAGTTGCGCTTTGGCCACCAAGCGGCATGCCTACGGACATACCACGGACAGCGGAGCAGCCAAACCAACAACAAACCGACCAGCAACGTGGCAGCTGACACCACGCCCGCAATCACACGCACATCTTTTGCCGCATCATCCTCCGCGGGAATCTCTTCGGGAATGGCGGAACGTAATGCCGAAACCAACAGACGATGCGTATTCACACCGTACGGAGTGCATGTCATCAACGTGACCCGATCCTCGCCAGAGGTAATCTTCAATTGCGATGTGTCGTTAGGTTCGATTTCGGTAATACGATCCACCATATAGCCAAGCGTATGGCCCATCACATCGATATAGAAGTAATCACCAACCCGTATCTCATCCAAACGCGTAAACATTGAGGCTTCAACCAAACCCCGATGTCCGGTAATCACCGCATGCGTATCCTTGCCACCCACCGGCAGACTACTGCCATACAAATGCCCCGCACCGGACGCAAGCGTCTGCTCCGACGTGCCATGGTAAATCGGCAAATCCACAGAAATCTTTGGAATGCGGATGGAACCCATCACGCCATCGCCAGTATCCAGCAAACGCTGGTATTCCGCGTCTTTGGAGCTAGCGGAATCCTTGTTACCATCGCCAGTGGCGTCTGCGCCCGTCGAGCTGGAACCGGAACCGTCGCTGGAGTCGGACTGATTGTTGTTGTACAACTCGGCGAGCGGATCCTCAGCCTCGCCAATCACCGGCTGCCCCGATTCGGCGAGACGCTTGTTGTACGCCCCAGCTGCGGCGAATGCCTCGTCGGGCTGCGGATACGGCCAGCCCGCGACGCTCTGCTCGGAACGGGCGGACGTGCTCGCCAGCTTTTGCGCGGACTGGTATTGCAGCACTTTCGGGAAAAACCAATGCCGATTGCGGAGAAAATCAGCACCGCCGCAAGCACACGCAGGGCAATGGATCTACCCACGTCGGCGCGACGCTCGCGAATCTCTTCGGACACATCGGTCGCCTCGGCGAACGTCGGCGGAACGTAGGTGCGCGTGTTGCGCGTGGTGTCGTGCGAACCGCGCGAGCCGTCGTTGCCATCGTGCGAATCGCCATAAAAATCGTCGGCGCGTAAGTCCTTAATTTGCTGCGGACCGTCGCTTCTCGACCCGCCGCGCGCGCTCCCATGCGGAAAAACTGCCATCAGTCTTGCCCCCTTGAACTGCCAGCCATAGGGAACATTATATTGCACTCCGCCCGCGTGCCTTCTTCCCTGACGATTCCGATAGCATCGGTCGGACCTAGGCGGTCTTTCCGGCCACAGCTCTGAGCGAACCACGTTTTATGCAAATCGTGGGTTAGGTTTTATGTAAATCATGGGTTAGACCCATCAAAACCCTTTGCAGGAGGCCGAAATTGGCATTTTTGCCAAGAGCATCTCTAACCGAGTCTATCCATGGTCAAACTGATGGGTCTATCTGGCTTATAGATGGCGGATTTGGGGCTTTGCGGAAAGGTATCTCGCTTATAGATGGCGGGTGCTGGACGAGAATAGGCGGTTCGGGGGTATGATTTATACCCCCGAACTGGCAAATGGGGCGAACCACCCGCCATCTATAAGCTAGATAGCATAAGTCAGGCCTCAGCGGAGGCAGGATTGGGCCCGACTTCCTTGTCCAGCTTGTTGCGCAACCTCACCACATCGCGCTCGAGCTCGTCGATACGACGAGCCTGCTGCCTGATAATAATGCCGGCCGTATCACCGTCGAACAGTCCGAGAGACAACGGATGAACGTCATTCGACGCAGCCGTTGCGGCAGGCTTCGGCTCAGTGGCCGTATTGGCGATGTCTTCAAGACTCCGCCTCGTCGCCAACGCACGCTTATACCGCGCCGCAAGCTGCGCTATGATCTCACCATCGGTCATGGTGTCGCTGCCGCTCACCGACTTGATGGCCGCATCCTTCCACCGCGCCACACTGCGCTCGATACGCTTGTAACCAACCAATTCCGGCGGCAGACCCGCTTCGCGGAAGATCTTGGTGGGCGACTCCCCCGCAAGATATCGGATAGTGCACACCTGTCTGAATGTGTCGGAATAGGTGATACGATCACGAGTCACATTGGACACAGCCGGCAGTCCACGCAACAGCTGAATCTCCTCGTCACTGAATGCTCCCCCACTGCGCATCGCAATACCTCCCATTGATGCTTCGTTGCTTTCTTTTGCGGATGTGCCTGCGATTCTATGGCCCTCCTTCCGTGCAATACCCCCACTTCACTCCCCTGACTAACAGCCCCCATAACGGTTCACGTTTCCAGATTCCGTTTGTTGCAACACATCCCACTGAAACGCCTTATACCCTCGAAAAACGCAATGTCCACCCACATCGGGTGGCACGTCCAAAGCAACGGTAATATGGCGCAATCCAAGCAATCCCATATGAAATACAGAGCAATACAAAAGGCCGACCCATAATGGGTCGACCTTAAATCACTCCGAATTGGTGTTCTTAACGAACACCGTCAGAGATGGGCGATCAGGCCTCGGCGTTCTGACGAGACTTGATGGCGATGGTCACGCCAGCGCCAGCCACGAGCAGAGCCACAACGGTGAACAGCATGGTTCCCGCAGCGCCGGTGAGCGGCAGCTGGGTGATGGACTTGATGTTCTTCACGGTCTTGGCGGTGGTGTTGACCAGGCCCCACGGATCGGAAGTGGTGGTCTTAGCCAGAACAGCTACACCATTAGAGAAAGACACGGCGAAGCTCGGCTTGATGTCAAGGTAGTTGCCGTTGGCACGTGCAGTTTCCGTGACGGTGTAAGTCTTGGTTGCATCAAGACCAGTGAACACCAGTTTGCCGTTGGCATCGGTCTTCACATCAGTCGTCGCATCCGGAGTATTGGTGGAAGCAGCCTTCTTGTAGGAACCGTCGTCCTGCTTCACGAAGTACAACGCGGTGCCACCGTCCTTCACCTGGAAGGTGACGCCCTCGATACCCTTGCTGTCCGGATCAACCTTGGTGAAGTCGAATCCGACAAACCCAGTATTGGCCTTAATATCAGTGCCGTAGTTGTCAAGCTTGTTGACCACACCATCGGTGACGGAAGCCTCATCATTGACCACCGCGTCGAAGGTGACCTTGATGGTCTTGCCTGCATACTTGGACGGATCATTCACGGTCACATCGAAGGATGCATCCGTGCTACCGGTCACGTCATTAGCTGGAACACTGAAGTCAGTCGCAGCGTCTGCGTCGGAAATCTGAACATCATTGGCATAGAACTTGAAAGTACCAGCCTTGATGGTCAGACCCGTGCCCGGCTTATCGGTGAACTTGAACTCGGTCGGAGCCGGGTTCGCGATAGTACCGGTAAGGGTATAGGTCAGAATGTCGCCGATGGCAGCAAAAAGCTTATTGACTTCCTTAGTCTTTCCGGGGTTGTTGGTGTTCTTCATGTTCACGGTGGCAGCGGCAGTCGGATCGGTTAGAACCTTCTTCTCAGCGTTAACGGTGCCGGAAGCGACAATCATCGGGATTGCCTTGGTCACAGAACCAGTGGCAGACGCGGAATCAATGAACACATAGATACCTGCAGGCAGGGTCGCGGTAGCAGTGTATTTAGCATCCGCACTACCATTCGTAGCAGGAACTGGCTTGCCCAGAGTGAACGACGTCACAGCAGTTAGTTTGCCTTCACTCTCCAGAGCATTAGCAAACTTACGGGTCTTCTCAGGAGAAGCCCATGGGCGAACATCAGAAACATCCAGTTGGCCGGCATTCAGGGCTGCGGCCAGATGGTCCACCTCAGAATCCGTAGTATCCACACCGGCAGCCTTCAACGCGAAGTCAACGGCAGTCTTATTGCTAGAATTCGTCACCACACCGTAAGCAACGTTCTCGCCGGAACCATACTGAACATAATCGCCAATCTTGTATGCTTTCAGTTTGGCGTTGGTCAACTGTTCAGCGGTTTCAGCGGTGAACGTGAACGTTGCTTCGCCCGTTACCGGAGTACCAGCAGCGTCATCGGCCTGTGCGCTGGTTGCGCCCAGGGCCATGCCACCCAGCAGCGTCGCCGCGGCGGCGATGCCGGCGAAAAGTTTCCTCATCTTCATGAGAATCCTCTCTTCCTTATTGTTTGATTACTTGTTTTTGCAATCGCGGGAGGCGGGAACCCAACTTGCTCCCGCGATCCGCAAATTTTGATTTGCCGACCGGAATGCCCTCAAGCTGGTAGGCATTCCGGCCTCACACAGCAACTCAGACGAGTCGCTTCTTGTTATTCCAAATTTCGGCAGCGCCGATAAGCAGCACCGCGAGTCCGCCGATCACGCCACCGACCAGCAGCCACTGGCGTCCCGTCGCATCACCCGTCAACGGCAGCGCCGACACCGCGACATATCGGTTGGTGAAGGTGACAGGTTCAGTAGCAGCACTTTGCGATTCGGGAACTGCTGCACCGTTGTCATCCAGCACCTTGGTCACGGACTTCACGGAAGCCTTCCACTCTCCGTTGGAGTCCTTCGCGACAGTCACGACAACCTCATACTTCGCCTGCGAATAATGCAATGAAGCGATAGAGCCCTTGACCTCCGTCACGTAATACGTGTAAGAGGCATCGCCAGCGTTGTAAGTGATGTTGCCGAAGGACGCGGTATGGCTGCCCGAATCGGAGTTCACCTTCACCGTGCAAGGTTGATCGGCTTCGCACTTATCCGGCAACGGCGCATTGCCCTTCGCCGCCAGAGTGAAATCGAACGTGTCGGAGGTCTTCCACTCGCGTCCGGCCAGGTCCTTCTTCACCGAAATCGCGTTCTCCAGGGCAACCGTCTTCAACGTGTTAGTGATGGTCGCGTTCAACGTGCCCGCATCGGCATTGGAAGACCACACCATCTGCTTGGTCAAGTCGACATTGTTTCCCGTATAGGAGACGCCATATCGGTCATTACCAGAGATTTCCGCCACGGAATACGTGTATCCAGGAACCAGGTTGTCGACAGTCGTCTGCCAACCATTGCCCTTATTCAGCGTGATTACGCCACCACCGACGTTCTCCAGCTGAGCATTGGAATCGCCGCTCTTCTTACGCTGCAACTGCACCGTAACGGAACCGTCATCATGCTTGCTCGCACCATCCGACCATTGCTTGACGATCTTGATCTTGCCGAGCTTCACCTGCACCACAGGATGCGGATACTCGACTTCAGTCGGTGCGCATGACGTAGTTCTATTAACCTCGGTAAGCACGCAATAGTTCAATCGCGCGTCCACATTGGAATAGAATCCCTGCTGGCCCGCAGATGCGGTGCCAGTATTCGGCTCTCCCGCATTCGGGTATTGCTGGTTGCCGGCATAAGTGGCATAGGCGGCATCGCTTGGCTTGACCTTGAAGGATACGTCGATGCTGTCGGCTTTCTCAGCAACGATACCGTCTGTGCCGTTAAACGTCACCGTCACCGTGCGATTGCCAGATTGATCGACACCGTACGTAGCCGTATATTCGTTCGTCAGCACCTTATTGCCGTTTTTCACCGTCACATACTGTGTGATATCGGCACCGTCGGCCACGCCAGCGAAATCGACCGGGTCGACCCACTGGGACAAGGTGTCAGTGATGGAGAAGACCTTGATCTTCGCAGAAGAAGTAATGCTGGAATAGATCTGATCGAATGCTTTCGTCAGATTCGCCGGATTCGTGCCGTCGAATTCCACGCCATTCACCGCATCGGCCTCACTCGCAAGATCATCCATCTTATTGGCGTCGGCAGCGGTCTTCACCACGTACAGGGCGGCGTCGCCGCGATTTTTGGCTTCAGCCAACGCGGCCGCGTAATTAAAGCCATACTCGTCGCTGCCTCCTGCGCCATATACGCCACCGGAACTGCCGTCAGGGTTCTTCCCCCAACTGTATCCGTTCGTCTCGCAATCCGCTTTGGTCGTATATTCCGGATGTGCGGTATTGCCCCAGAGAAATGAATAGGAATAGCATCCGCTATATGAGGACGTTCGGTACGTCGGATTGCCATCCGAGAGGAAGATGATGTGCTTCTTCACACCAGGGCGACCTCGCAGATTGTTTGCCTGCTCGAGCGCGGCCTCCCAGTTGGTGCCGCCACCCGGCTTTTGGGAAACGGCATCACCGATCTTGCTCGAAAACGTGGTGAACTCCTGTTTCAGCAAAGCGCTCTTGCTGAAGGTGACGACCGCCATACGCACCCGCTGGGCTTCCGGCAAAGCCGAATTCTGCGCCGTCAGCAGCTTATTGGCGAGCGCTATGGCCGCATTCCGCGCATTGGTGTCGCGGTTGTCACTATTCATACTGTCGGACTTGTCCATGACCAGCACAATGTCAGCCGGAGTGGCAGTGGTGACCGTGGAGGAGGTGCTATCACCGGATGCGGTCAGATGCAGCGTGTACTCATCGCCTTCGCCGCCATTGGTTTTCACGATGCTTTTGTTGTTCGATGGTTTCACATTGGAATTCACGATGGTCACGTGGCTCGTCTTTCCCACGGTGAACGAGCCGGTTTCGGCGTATGCATTATTGTCGCTACCCTGCTGCGTCATTGGGGAACCGTTCGCGGACACGGTGTAGTCGCTGGAATTCAACTCCCGCACCGTATACTTGGTGTCATCAGTGAAATTGTCGGCTTGCACACGGGCAAATTGACCCCCGGCCAGCTTTATCACACCGTTGTTTTCGGTCGACGCATCGGGGTTAACGACCTGATTGGTGTGCGCATTGTACACGCTGTATTCGCCTTGGTACGGATCTTTGGAACCGTCGACGAACAGCTGGAATTGGAACTGTTTGTTCGCGTCGATGGTGCCCAGGGTTTCCTTCTCGATATCGATGGCCTTGGACGGCTTCACCGGCAGATTGAAACTGATCTTGCAGTTGGATCCGCCGTCGCCGCGTTCCAGATAGAAGAAGCTCAGATGATGTGTCGTATACGCCTTGGAATCCCACTTCTTTCCCGCTTTTCTAAATGCCTCGGTGATTGTTGCGGCAGGAGTGTCTCCATGACTCTGAACCTTGTCGTACTTGATCTTGTCGGCGGCGAAATCGATGCTGCCACCCAACGCCTGATGGATACCACCCAAATCAAGCACCAGCACATCATCGATGAACACCCACACATCGTCGTCACCGGTAAAGTCGAACACCATGTTCTGATTGTTGACTTTGCCATCTTTAGGCATATAGAAATCGGCCCTAAGGTTCATGCCGAACGAATACCTATTGTCGTCGCTGTCATTGCCAAACGGCGTGAATAACGGGTCACGATTCCCGCTCTGGGTCTGATTGGTCAATTCGAATCGATTGCTATTGTGGTTATATTTCGCATATTTCGACGCCGCATCGAAACTGTAATTCCCTTGACCATCCGAAGTCAGCAAACCACCGTCCGGCGTGTAATTAGTCACAGCCTTATCAGACGCACCGCCGAAGAGATAATTCAGCGATTCGTTGCCATCCGCCATGGTCGGATAATCGTTAGTCAGCAGAGGCTTCACAATGCCCGCGTACGCACCTCTGCCATCTTGAACATAGCGGTTATAGCCGGCTTCGTTTCCTCCGCTCATAAAATGCAACGCATGATTATTGTTGATGGAGTTGCGATCGTAATCATGCAGACCAATGTTGATACCATTCTGCTGCTCAACAGTGGCATTGACGTCATCGGCTAGCGCGGCAGAAGTGGTGGCGTAGCCCATGCCACCAAGCATGGCGACCGCGGCTACCGCAGCTACGATTCGCTTGGCAAAGTTCCCTTTTGGCTTTGCCTCAGATTCATGTACACGCCTCATGCGCATTGTCCCCTTAATACCGCGCTTCAACGCGGTTTCCGTCTCTAACACCGTCCGCGTATCACGCACCGGCACATGCCATGTCCAGTACGGATACACTTCCAGCGCTCCAACCTCGAACATAGGAGAAAAGACGTCGGGAGATGCACACCCTAAGTGCGGGAAAGTCGAGGTATTATACCATCGTCAACCGTTGCAATCGCAACGTTTCACAATATGGGTGATACCCGAATAAAAAAGCCGGCAGGGGGCATCGGCAAACAGCGGTCGTTAGCCACGCTTCGGCCACCAAGCCGCATGCCTACGGATATGCCACGGTCGCCCGCGCAACCATGCCAGCAGCAGACCGAGCAGCAACGTGACCACCGCGGCCGTGGTCGCAATCGTTCGCGCATCCTTCGCCGCATCATGCTCCGCCGGTACCACGTCGGGAATCGGCGAGCGCACCGCAGAAACCAACAGTCGATGCGTATTAACGCCGTACGGGGTGCACGTCATCAACGTCACCCGGTCTTCGCTGGGAACGATCTTCAGCTTCGACGTATCGTTCGGCTCGATCACGGAAATACGGTCCACCCGGTAGCCGAGCGTGCGGCCCATCACTTCGATGTAGAAGTAGTCGCCGACGCGCATTTCATCCAATCGGGTGAACATCATCGCATCCACAAGCCCGCGATGCCCGGTGATTACGGCATGCGTATTCTTGCCGCCCACCGGCAGACTACTGCCATACAAATGCCCCGCACCGGACGCAAGTGCCGACTGCGACGTGCCATGGTAAATCGGCAGTTTCACGGAGATTTTCGGAATACGGATAGTGCCCATCACACCGCTGCCGGAATCCAGCAGGCTTTGATATTCCGTATCTTTGGCGCTGGCGCTGTCTGATTCGTTGGAACCGGATTCGCTGGACCGCGAGCTGCCCTGCGCCTGGGAGAACGGATCCTTCGCCTCGCCGAGGATCGGCTGGCCCGATGCGGCGAGCCGTTTGTTGTATTCCTTGGCCGCTGCGATTGCGTCGTCGGCCTGCGGATACGGCCAGCCCGCAACCGCACGTGCGGACTGGTCCGACGTATTCGACAGTTCGTGCGCCGACCGGTATTGCAGCATCGCCGGAAAACCGCCGATGCAAATGGAAATGACGATCAACAGCGCAGCGGAGACACGCATGGCGACGGTTTTCCTGCGGCGGCCACGCCGTCTGCGCATATCGTCGGAAACGTCGATTATCTCGTTGAAAGACGGTTCTGCGCCTTCCGTACGTTCCATGTTTTTCATACGTTTCGCACGCATCACTGGATGAACTTCCGCAGCACGCGTTCCAGCTCGTCGATACGCAACGCCTGCTTGGCTATCAGCATGTCGCATTTGTTGATGGTCAGCTGTGCCTGTGCAAGTTTCGACAGCATATCCTGCGATGCGCGCGATTCCTGCAACTTGTCCGAGCCTTGCGATTGCACGACGTTGCTTCCCGACGCGCCAACGTTTCTCGTCGCGACGTCGCTTCCCGACGTCCCTGCCGCGCCAGCGCCATAAAGATCCACCACGGACTGATCCACATCGTCTCCGCGCAGTTCGATGGCTTCCAGCTCGTCATCACAATCCTGCATGTAATGGTTCGTATGTTCGTTCCTGCGCTTGTTCCGCTCCTCCTGCTGCTTCCAGCGCGCGATGCACCGTTCCACGCGCTTGTAGCCGATCAGCTTGGGGTCGAGACCCGCCTCCCGAAAGATGGCCGACGGCGATTCGCCCGCGTTGTACCGGCACATGACCTCGACCTTAAAGCGATCGGTATACCGGATATGGGATGGGCTCACGCTTTTGACCGCTGGCAGGCTGGCCAGATACGCACGCTCCTTTGCTGTGAATTTGCCATCAATCATTTTTTTACACCCCCTAAATCGCCTAAACAGCTCGATTCAGCATCATATCGGGCTCTTTCCATTAACACCCTCGTTAAAACCCTCGAACGAAAGACCCATCCCCTTCAACGAAAAGAGGGGGCCAACCTTCAAACAAAACAGTCCCGCCATTTTCCACGGATAATAAAAGCTCATAGACCCCCCCCCATAAAATTAACAAAAACTTAACCTCACCCCCAGCGCGTCATGGGGGTCACCGCGTATCCGAGCACCGTCACGCAGACTCACTAGGCTGGAAACATGACGCAAGAGCTCGTTTCATTAACCATCATCATGGCGGTGGCGGCCGTCAGCCCAATCGTGGCGCAGCTGATCCCAGGCAAGTTCATTCCGCAAACCGTGCTGCTGCTCGCCGCCGGAACCGCGCTCGGCCCGTACGGACTAGGCGTGATCGAAGTAAACGACGCCGTGAAACTCTTGAACGAGCTCGGCATGGCGTTCCTGTTCCTGCTCGCCGGCTACGAAATCGACCCCAAACGACTCGCCGGACATCAAGGCAAAGTCGGACTGCTTACATGGGGAATCACGCTAGGCCTCGCCTGGCTGGTTGTGACATTCCTTCCGTTCTTCACCAAGCAAGGCATCAACGGCGTGGCCACGGTAATCGCACTCACCACCACCGCGCTCGGCACGCTCATGCCGATTCTCAAGGAACGCAACCTCGAAGGCACCCCCATCGGCGACGCCATCATCTCGTACGGAACGTGGGGCGAACTCGGCCCAATCCTTGCCATGGCCATCCTGCTATCCACCCGAACCGGCTGGCAAACCATGCTCGTGCTCGGCGCGTTCCTTGCCATCTGCCTACTGTGCGCGATGCTACCTACGAAAGCACTGAGAACCGGCCATCGCCTGTACCGTTTCCTTACGGAAAATGCGAACACGTCATCGCAAACGCTCATGCGACTGACCACATTCCTGCTCATCTTCCTTGTCACCATTTCCGCGCTGTTCGAACTTGACGCGGTGCTCGGCGCGTTCGCCGCGGGCTTCATCCTGCGTTACATCATCCCCGACGGCAGCAAGTCGCTGGAAATGAAGTTGGAGGGTGTCGGCTACGGCTTCCTCATTCCTGTATTTTTTGTGGTGTCAGGCGCCGCGATCAACGTGCGCGCCGTGGCAGGCCGGCCCGCACTGCTCGTCGCGTTCATCGTCATGCTCATGCTGATTCGCGCGGTGCCCGTATATGTTGCGCTATCGCTCGACAAACGCAAGAATCCGCTGTCATCGCATCACCGCGTCACCGTAGCCCTGTATTGCACGACCGCGCTGCCGATCATCGTCGCCGTCACATCGCTGGCGGTGAAGGTCGGCACCATGCAAAGCGACACCGCGTCGACACTGGTCGCAGCCGGCGCGATTACGGTGTTCCTGATGCCGCTGCTCGGCTCGATCACGTATCAGGTGGCCGACATACACCCCGTCACCGCGGTGCGGGAGATCGCGCACACGCCATCCGATTGGCGGACGATCGTACGCGAACATGCGCAGGTACGTGCGCTGCTGCATCATCAGGACCGGCTCAAGCGTATGGCGGAGACGTTGGAATCGCTGGAAAAGCAGGAGGGGCTGAACGGTTTGGACAGCCGTCGCGCCGAACTTGTGGAACGTGCGCGCCTCGAAATCGACCGCCAACTCAAGGAACTCGGCCTGGACCCGCAGCTCACCACCCAACTCCCCCACAACTACCGCTACCCGAAGAACTGAGAGGGCTTCGGAGGGGCGCTACTCCACGGACTTGAGGGAGCTGATGGGGTCGATGCGGTCGAGGACGGGGTTGACGAACAGCTGCACGAGCAGCGCGAAGGCCATGGTCGCCACGGCCGCGATCACGTAGCTCAGCGGCTTGACCTCCACCTCGAAATACAACGAGGGCATGTTGAGCGCCATCGTCAGCATGCCGCCGACGAGCCGGCCGAGCGGCAGGCCCAGTATCACACCCATGACGGTGAGGATCATCATCTCGCGGTTCACGTAATGGTGCACTTCGCGGTCGAAGAAGCCAAGCACCTTGAGCGTGGCCATCTCGCGCACGCGTTCCGACACGTTCGTATTGGCGAGCGTGAACAGCACCACCAGTGCCAGACCGCCGGCGAGCGCCACGATCAGCGCCACCACCGCGCCCATGAGGTCGAATTTGAAGCTGTCGGCCATATGCGCGCAACTTACGGCCTTCATCACCGAACTGTCCTCTTCGAGCGATTCCGCATAGTCGGTTTGCGAAGTGTCGGAGCCGGAAAGCTTGGCGAGCATGGCGTTCCACGTCAGAGCCTCGGAATCCTCGGAACTCTTGGAATTCTTGGTGTTCTTCGCGTCTTTCGAGTCGAAAAGCTTGGCGTAGTAGGTTTCGCTTACATACACATCCGAGCCGATGAGGTTGCGATTCACCGCGCTCACCTTCGCCGTGGCCTGCACGCCGTCGCCGTTGGTCAGTCGCACCTTGGAACCGGCCTTGACGCCCAGCGCGCTTGCCGCCGACTGCGCGACGATCACGCCATCGTCATCGAGTTTCAGCGAACCGGTTTTGCCGACGCCGGACGTGCCCAGTATGCCGGACGAGACCGGCTGCAACGTGACCATTTCGCCCAAATCGGACAGATGCTTTTCCGGCACCGCGACCAGCTGGATGCTTTCGCTGCCGCTGCTGCCGGCCTTGCCGCTGTCACCGTCGCCACTGCCCGCAACCGTCAAATCGCCCGACTCTATGCGCACGTCAAGCGATGACGTGACGCGCCCGTCTGACGCGACTTTCGTGCGCATCGCCGACGCGTCCGAATCGTCGGAAACCACCATCAGGTCGTACTGGTAGATGTCGCGGTATTGCTTGATGCCGAGGTCGGCGACGGTGTCGTTGATGGCCAGGCCGCAGACGATCAGCGCGGTGCAGCCGGCGACGCCGCCGACCGTCATGATGAGGCGCGACTTGAAGCGGAAGATGTTGCGCGCGGTCACTTTGCCGAGGAAGCCGATGCGATTCCAGACCGGCCGAATCCGTTCCAGCAGAATGCGCGAGCCGGCGCGCGGCGCTTTCGGACGCAGCAGCGAGGCGGGCGTCTGCCGCATTTCCTGCACGCACGCGTAGATGGTGGCGGCGAGCACGCCGACCACGAACAGCGCGATGCCGAGCGAGCCGTACAGCCAGTCGTATTCCAGCCGCAGACCGGGCATCACATACATGCCTTGCAATACGACCAGCAGGAACGCAGGAATGCCAAGGAAGCCGGCGATCAGGCCGAGGCCGCCGCCGATGAGGCAGGCGAGCAACGCGAACAGCAGGTAGCGCGACGCGACCGCCAGCCGCCCGTAGCCGAGCCCCACGTACGTGCCGATGAGCGAGCGGTCCTCTTCGACCATGCGCGCCATGGCGGTCAGGCTCATCATCACGGCCACCAGCAGGAACACAATCGGGAACGCGTTGCCGAGCGACTGGATGGAGTCGAGGTCGGATTTGAGCGCGCTGAACCCGCCGAGCGACTGCCGGTCCTGCACATACCAGCGTACTTGCGGAATGCTGGTTTTCAGCTCGTTTTCCTTGGTTTTCAGCGTTTGTTCGGTACTTGCCTTCTGCTCGTTCAATTGCGATTGCGCCTGGTCGAGCTGCTGCTTGGCTTGCGTCAGTTCGGGACTAGCGGCGATGATGGTTTCACGCATTGTTTCACGCGTGGTTTCGTCAAGTTGGGGGGTAGTTGCACCTGCGGCCGCCGCCGCACCTGCGTTCGCGCCGTTTGCCGCAGCTCCCGCAGCTGCCGCGCCCGCCTGCATGCTGACAATCTGGTCGACCTGCTGGTTGAATTGCTGCCGATTCGCGTCGATTTGCGACTGCGCGTCCGCGAACTTCTTGTCGGCCTCCGCACGCGCGTCGGCGATCTTCCTGTTGCCCGCGTCGAGCAGTTCCTGCCGACGGGCCTTCTGGCGGTCGGTTTTCACGGTGCCGTCGATGCGGTCGGTCACCTGCTTGACGGTGTTTTCGTACGATTCGTCGAACGTGCTTTCGGCGGCCGCGCCCTTGACGAGCAGCGTGGCGGACGTGTAGAGGGTGCCGGTCACGCCATCGGACGGCGCGAAGAACGTGTAGTCGGTGGTGGCGGTGGAACGGAACGAGGTCATGGCGGAGTAGCCGTCCGGGTTGCTCAGGTTCTGCGGATCGAGCACCACGCCCACGATGGTGAGCTTGGTCGGGAAGCTCGGCGCCTCGTCCGTGCCGTTCGTTTCATTCGTGCCGTCCGCACCGTTCGTATCGTTCGTATCGGAAGTATCGGAGGAAGCCGATTCGGGGGTTACGGTGAGGCGGCTGCCGATACGCTTGCCCGAATCGCGAATAAATTTCCTGGTTACCGCGATTTCGCCGGCTTTCTTCGGCATGCGCCCTTCCTGCAAGTATGGCTGGTCAATGCCGTTCGTGCCGATTTCCTGCATGGTCGCCGACTTGCGGCCGTCCAAATCGAACGTCACTTCCTGCGACCGTTCCGCCTGCACTTTCGCAACACCGTTCACCTTGCGCAACGCGGCGATATCGCCGTTCGACAGGCCCGCAGTGGACAGCACCTGGACGTCGTGCAGGCCCTGCGCGTCGAAAAAGCGATCGGTGCTGCGGAACGCGTCACGGCAGCCCGCGTAAATGCCGGTGAGCACGGCCACACCGAGCAACGTGATCATGGCGATGGAAATGAATCTTTTCCACGAATGCGCCCACATTCGCAGCATGTCCTTGACGAATGCCATGTCGACCTCCGTTCGTAGCCCCTCATTCCATTGAACACCATGAAGCTTGGAAAGACGCGCCAAACCGCACATCCGCAACACGTGTCCAAATCGCGCGTTCGAATCGCACAGCAATCGCGCGAATCGAACTTCTAAACCAAACAACCCGTTAAGCAAACCAGACATTCCGGAACGAACAAACCAACACTTTGCCCGCCGCTTCCCGCTACAATCGGAAACGTTCCCTCACAAAGGGCGAATCGCAAAAAAGCAAGCAAAACAAGCACATGCAAGCGTGCAACAGCACGCAACGCAAGCAGCGAGCGCAACGCACAACGCGCAATCGCAAGGAAACAGAGAAGAGGAAATCTCCATGAGCGACGTCACCGCCGCAAAGAAGCCGCGTGGAACCGACGACGTGCCGGTTCCGCCGACGCTCCGTAAATCGTTGAAAAACCGCCATATCCAGCTCATCGCGCTGGGTGGCGCCATCGGCACCGGCCTGTTCTACGGCTCCAGCGAATCCATTCAGCTGGCCGGCCCGTCCATTCTGCTCGCCTACCTCGTCGGCGGTCTCGCGATCTTCATGATCGTGCGCGCTCTGAGCGAGATGGCGGTCGAGGATCCGAAGGCTGGCGCGTTCAGCTACTACGCGACGCGCTACTGGTCACGGCGAGCGGGCTTCATTTCCGGCTGGAACTACTGGTTCAACTACGTGCTGGTGGCCATGGTGGAGCTTGCCGTGGTCGGCTCGTTCGTGAACTACTGGTTCCCGAACATTCCGAAGTGGGTGTCGGCGGCGGTGTTCCTCGTGGCCATCGCGGCGCTGAATCTCATGGGCGTGAACAAGTTCGGCGAATTCGAATTCTGGTTCGCCATCATCAAGATCGTGGCCGTGCTGGCCATGATTCTCGGCGGCCTGTATGTCGTGATCGCCAACGTGCCGACCGCGTCGGGCATTCGCGCGAGCTTCGCCAACTGGTTCACCGTGGACGGCGGATTCCTGCCGCACGGCCTGATGACCCGCAACGCCGACGGCACGTGGACGGGCCTCTTGATGGCGCTCGTCGTGGTGATGTTCAGCTTCGGCGGCACCGAACTCATCGGCATCACCGCCGGCGAAACCGAGAATCCGCGCACCACCATTCCGAAGGCCACGAACGGCATCATCTGGCGTATTCTCGTCTTCTACATCTGCGCGCTCGGCGTGATCATGGCGGTGATTCCGTGGAGCAAGATCGACGGCGATTCCAGCCCGTTCGTGCAGATCTTCGATTCCGTCGGCGTGCACGCGGCCGCCGGCATCCTCAATTTCGTGTGCCTGACCGCTGTGATGAGCGTCTACAATTCCGGCCTGTACGCCAACTCCCGCATGCTGTATTCGCTGGCAAAGCAGGGCAACGCGCCGGCTTACCTGGGTAAGCTCAGCAAGAAAGGCGTGCCGGTTGGGGGTGTTATCACTTCCGCGATAATTATTGCGATTGCCGTTGTCGTCGTGTTCGTATGGCCGGAATTCGCGTTCAATTACCTGATGTCGATCGCCACGATCGCGGCTGCGATCAACTGGATCATGATCATGATTACGGAGATCAAGTTCCGTCGCATGGTTGCGGCTGGCGATGGCCCGGCCGAACTTAAGGGGCTGAAGGGCAAGGAAGCGCTCGACAAGATCGCGTTCAAGCTGCCGTTCGCCAATGTGACGCCGTACGTGGTGATCGCGTTCATGCTGCTGGTCGTGGTGCTCATGTGCTTCTCCGCAAGCTACCGCATCGCCGTGATCGCCGGCGTCATCTGGCTGGCGGTGCTGTTCGCCGCGTACCAGCTCACGCAGGTCGGCCGCAAGCAGGCGGACGCGTCCGCCGCGGACGCCGAATGACCGCGCTTCCTTACGCACTTCCTTACACGATTCCTTAAAGGAACGGCAAAAGGAACGACAAGCCCCACGCGGGAAGCGTCCATAAGCAACATAAAACGGCCTTCCCGTCCGTATGGAAATCACCGGATCAATCGATCCGCGGTGACAACATACGGACGGGAAGGCCGTTTTTTACGCCGGCTGATGGAGGCTCAGCCCTGCTTCTTGGCCGCCGGTGCGATGGACAGACTCGGGTCGCGCAGCGGAATCATCATGGACTGCGTCGCGTGGTACAGGTCGGACTTGCCCGGCCACACGGTGCCGATCGGCTGGTTGGTGCGGTCGAGCTGGTGGAACCAGGATCCGTTGACGTGATCCATCACCGTGCTGTCCGCGTACTCGAGGAACGTCGCATACCACTTGGCGTACGATTCCTTGCCGGTCACGCGGGCGAGCGTGGAGGACGTGTTGATGCCCTCGGCCAGCGTCCAATGCATACGGTCGTGCACGACGGGCTTGCCGTCCCAGTCGGTGGTGTATACGAGGCCGGGCGCACCGTCCGCGTTCCACGCATCCTCGACCGCACGGTTGAACAGATGCTCCGCGGCGTCGATGTACGGGGACGCGGCCGCCGGATCGGACGGATAGGTGCTGGTGGCCCACTGGGTGATCAGGCGGGCCCATTCGATGCCGTGGCCCGGAGTCGCGCCGTACGGCTTGAACTGGTCGTCCGGCTTCTCGCGGTTGCATTCGAGGTCGAGCGACCAGTCGGAATGAAAGTGTTCGGGGATGCGCCAGTTGTTGGCCTTCGCCCAGCCGAGCACGTGCTCGATGATGCGGCCCGCGCGCTTGCGCCAGGTCTCGTCGCCGGTCACGTCGGCCACGGCGAGGAACGCCTCGACGGAATGCATGTTGGCGTTGAGGCCGCGGTACGGGTCGAGTTCGGTGAATTCGGTGTTCCACGTGTCGACGGACAGGCCGGTCTCGTCGTCCCAGAACTTGTCGAGGAAGACCTTTTCGGCATGGTCGAGCAGTTCGGCGGCACCGGGGCGACCGAGCAGGGTCGCGGACGATGAGGCCAGCAGCACGAAAGCGTGCGCATAGCACTGCTTGGTGGGCGTGTAGCCGCCTTCGGGGGTGATTTCCGGATACCAGCCATCGTTGACGTCGTCATGCAGCGCGCCCTTGAGACCCTTCAGACCGGCGTCGACCAGCTCCTCGGCACCCGGGAAACCGACGAATGCGCCCAGGCAGTACACGTGGGTCATGCGGCAGGTGATCCAAGTGGCGCGATTGCGGTCCTTCCATGGGGTGCCGTCGTCGCCCAGCCAGTAGGAGCTGCCGTCGGGAGCCGGGAACTTCGTGCCGAAGTTCAGCAGATTGTCGCGGGCCGCGTCGAGGAACGCCTTGTTTTCCGCCGTTCCCAGCTGATATTTTTTGTCTTCGACAGCCATGTCAAATCCTTTCCTGATTTCCTGCGATCGCGCACTTGGTTTTCACGCAACGCACGTTCCGGCGCGCCGATGAGCGACGCGCCGCATGTGCATGCGCCCCTTGCGTTCGCACCTTGTTCGGTTATGCGCTCGGGAAACTTCGTCATATTCCCTCGCCGCTGTGCCCTACTGTAGTGATTAAGCGCTTAAGCTGCAAGTGGGACACGCCATCCGCGCCGTCAAGTCCTTCATCCGCGCCTCCGGCATCGACGACGATTGCCGTCTCAACCGGCGCGGATGGCCGCGGGAATCCGGGAATCAGTACAGCGGCGGAAGGGTATTGGCCATACGGATGAAAGGATGCTTGGTGAAACGGCGGAAATCAGCCGCATAACGCGACCCCTCCACCGGAGTGCCGTATGCGCCGGTTCCAGCGGCGCCCGGATCGTTGCGCCACGGCATGTACCACAGCACCCGACGCGTATCGCTGTTGGCGAGCGCGGCGGTGAGCAGGTAGCGCGTCCACGGCGAATCGGATTCGGACGGCGCAGCTGTCTGGGCTGTTCCGGAGCCGACAGCATTCGATTCGCCATGGGCAGCGCAACCATCATCCGCGGCACTGGCACAAGCGCCGGCGCCGGCCAGCGCGGCTTCGTCTTCCGCGCTCATCACGTACCGCGACGCGAATTCGCCAGGCGAGCCCACTTCGGTGGCGGCGGCGATCTTGCCGCGTTCACGGGCGAGCCGCCCGACCACCGTCAGCATGGTGATCAGATCGTCGTGCCGTTCACGCGGCCGCTCTGCCTCGACGTCGGCGGGCGCGATGTCCCAGTAGTCGTCGAATCCGAGTACGTCCACATATTCATCGCCCGGGTAGGCGTAGAGATACCCGGCCTCGCATGTGCTTTCCGAGCTCATGTCGATACGGCTACGGTCGGGCGAGTAGGCGTAGAGCACGTTGTGTAGGCCGCACGAGTCGCGCAGGTAGTCCACGGTCATGCGCCACAGGGCGACGAATTGTTCCGGCGTGGTGTCGGTGGGTTGCGCGGGTGACCCGGTGCACCACCAGAACCAGTCGCCGGTGTGCTCGTGGAACGGGCGGAATACGATCGGCACGGATTCGCCGCTGACGCCGTCCACCACCGAGTCCAGGAACGAGGCCACGCGGTCCAGCCATTCGAGGAACTGCCCGTGCCGTGCGCCGCCGGGCAGCACAGCCGCCACGGAACCGGGCGCCATATTGTGCCCGTACCCGCCGAAGGTGATCGGATTGGCGGAATGCCAGCTCATGGTCGTCACCGCGCCCATGGTGTAGGCGCGCAGCAGTTCGTCGCGGACGTCGCCCATGGAGAAGCCGTCGATATTGGTGGTTTCGTCGCGTTCCACGCCGCTCAGGTCGCTGCCCCACAGCGCGGGGTAGGTGCCGGTGACCGCGTGTACGTCGGAATCGGTGTTCGGACCGATCACGTTGCTGGTTTCGTTCTGGTGGCCGAACATGGCGAATTTGCCGCTTGCCTGGTGCAAGGATCGGAACAACGTACGGGTCAGCGTGTTCAGGTGCGGGTCGACCGGCTGCGGATCGACGGACCGCAAGTTTTCCCCGCCCATCGTTTCCCCGCTCATCACAGCGCCTCGAATTCAAGGATCACGGTCTGCATAGGACGCAGCGGCGTGACCTTCAGCGTCATCGCATCCAGCTGGGCCAGACTGGTCTCATCGCCGGAAATGCCGAAATCACGGCCCCAATATTCGACTTGCGGCATCTCGTTTTCCGGCGTCTTCAGCACGACGCAGACGCCATCGCGGCGCAGCACGACATGTGGTCCCTGATCAAACATCATTGTCTCCTTGGGCTGTTTCAAGCGGTTACCACGGCAAAGGACTCGACCTCGCCATGAGCGCAATTGACTTTTACGGAAAACCAGTATATATTAAGCGCTTAAGTGGAGCAAATGGCGGCAAGCCATCACAGGCACCGCAGCAACGAGGCATCGCAGCGACGCAGGGAGGCGGAAGCAGGCATGGAATCGTCCACACCATACAAAGGCGGCGAAATCGACAGCCGGCAGGCCGAAGCCATCGACACACTCTCCTCGGCCAACGAATACCAAGGCCAATCACGCATCCAAACACTGCGGAAACTGCCATGGAACCGCAAATGGAAGTACTTCCGCGACCAGTTGCTGGCACGCACCGTGGTTATCGCGGCCATCGTCTGCGTGGTCGTATACATCGCCGTGCAGATCCTCGCACCCGCACCAGGGCCGAAACTGTACGTGGCGGTGTTCGACGATGCCGTCGGCCAGCAGGGGGCAGCAAGCCTGCAGTCGCAGGTCGCGAAACGGCTGGACCTGCCGGAAGGCCGCAAGGGCGGAGTGCTCGTCGACACCTATTTTTCCAACGACGAGAACGGCATCAGCAAGCTGCAGACCATGATCGCCAATCATGAGATAGACGCGATCGTGGCCACGCCGAAGACCTTCAAGCAGCTGTCCGGCTACGGCTATCTGACCAATCTCGATTCGTCGCTGACCAAGCGGCAGCGCACGTTGCTTTCCGGCGATTTCGTCACGATGAAGGGCTTCAAGGATTCCGACGATCCCGATTTCGAAGGCGGCGGCAAAGGCAAGGCCGAGCCGTTCGGTCTTTCGATGACCGACTTCCGGCAGTGGAACCGGCTGAAATCAGCCAAGTCCAACGCACTCATCGGCATCGTGCGGGAATCGCCGAATCCCACAACCGCGCAACGGCTCATCGACTATCTCAGCGCATAGCGGTTCCGGCAACCGCCTGCACAGCACCACAAAAACCACCCACGGAGGAGACCATGGCCAGCATTTTCAGTCAGGACAATCCATTCAACGACTTCATGAGCACCGTCGGCGATATGGCGATGATCAGCATCGCCTGGACCATCTGCTCCATTCCCGTTGTGACGGTCGGCGCTTCGACCGCGGCGGCCTGCGAAGTGGCGCGCGAACTGCAAAGCGGCTCCTGCAAGGGCATCTTCCGCAGCTTCTGGGCGGCTTTCAAGCGCCGCTTCCCGACCACGCTTGCCCTGACGGCGGTAATCGCCGCGTTCTGCGGATTGGCGCTGTTCGACCTGTGGTACCTGTCGAGACAATCCACCGACACCGTAGCCGTCCTTTATGGCGTAACCATCGTGGTCATCGCGGTCGTCGGCTCGGCGCTGGCTTTCGTGCTGCCTTTGACCGGCCGCAGCAAGCTGAGCGTCGGCGAGCAGCTCACGCAATCCGCCCGGCTCGCCCTGGGCAAGCCACATATCGCCTTCGCCGCGCTTCTGCTGAACATCTGGCCGATCATCGTGGTGCTGATCGCGCCGGAGCAGACGCTGATGCTGGTGCCGCTGCTGTGGATATTCGTCGGCGCCGGAGCCAGCTTCTGGGTGCAGATGAATCTGATCCGCAAGACCTTCTCGCTCGACTAGATTCCGTCCGAATCCCGCGAATCCGCCCAAAATCCTTCACGCAACGCGAAAACACACGAAAACGCCGCACGGCCATATGGCCATGCGGCGTTTTCGCTTCATAGTTCCACGCCATCGCGCGATCAACGCGCAATCACCACGCGTTCATCGCCCAGCGGGAGCGGGACCAGTGGATTCGCGCGCACGCCGCTCGTACGGCTCCTCCATGATATGGCCGACCTTCTCACCGTCGATGAGCCTGAGCATCAGCCGTGCGGCCGTCTTGCCGGTGTCCACCACGTTGCGGCCCATGGCCGTCAGATTCGGATAGGCCGCGGTGCACATGAAGGAATCGTCCCAAGACATGAGCGACAATTCGTCAGGCACGGCGATGCCTTTCACGTTGGCCACGCCAAGACCGGCCAACGCCATCACGTCATTGTCGTAGATGATGGCGGTCGGACGCTCTCCGAAACCCAGCAGGCGATTGGTGGCCTCACGTCCGGATTCAGGCGTGTAGTCGGTATGCAGGCAGCGGTACCGTATGCCCAATTCGGCGGCCACGTCGGAGAACGCGGCGTCACGGATATACGAGTGGGCCAACGCCTCAGGACCGCCCACACGCGCGATATGCCGATGGCCGAGGTCATACAGATACTGCACCGCCTGACGCACAGCGTCGGCGTCGGCGCTGGACAGGCTCGGCAGGTTGCCGGCCACAGAAGCGTCGGAAATCGCAAGAACCGGCATTTCCGTATGCTGTTCCAGCAGCGCGACGCACGGATCGCCCAGTTCGACGTTGACCAGCAGCAGGCCGTCGACGTTGCCGGTGGCAATCCAGTCCTTGATAATCGCCAGCTTGGCATCCTCGCCTACCGCCATGCGAATCAGAATAGAATAATCATGCTTTTCCAGCTCGGCACCCAAGCCGGAGATCAGCTCCATCATGAAAGATTCGACGGACAGCAGCTCGGGATCGTAATCCAGCACCAAGCCGATGCGCTGCGTCTTCGCCTTGGCCAGCGCCTGGGCCGCGCCGTTCGGCTTCCAGCCCAATTCATGGGCCACCTGCAGCACCTTGGCACGGGTTCCCTCGGAGACTCCGGGTTTGCCGTTGAGGGCATACGAGACGGCGCTGCTGGAAACGCCTGACGCCTTGGCGACATCGAAAATCGTCACCTTGCTTTTTTGAACTGGCATACCCGCACCTTCTCTTTGCTGAAATCGAACTTAAACGGTTCACCTACATCATACAGCAAAGGCGCCACCAACCCCCGCAGGAAGCCAGTGCTTACGGCACTTTGCTTCGTAGGGTCGGCGGCGCCTTCACTTAATTTTTCACTTAAGCGGAACCGTCATGCTGAAATGTTCAGCGGAATGCCCTCCTCATCCATCGTTCCGGAGGGCATTCCCCGGACAGCGGCCAAGACGTCACCACTCGCGTTTGAGATCGTTGGCACTGCGCAGCACGTTGGCCGCTGCGAACGCGGCCGGATCGGAGACCGCGTCGGTGGCGATGTGCAGCGTGACGCTCTCGCCGGCCAGCAGGGAGACCATGCCTTCGGTGACGGACGCCTTGGCATCGACCTTGTCGACCATGCAGAACAGGTCGCGCACGTAGCTTCTGGCGGTAACCGTAAGCTCCACGCCGCCTTCAACGGCCTTGGCGGAGGTTTCGAACGCGTCGGCGGGAGCGGCGAGCTTCTGGTCGATGATCTCGGCCGGGTTGAAGACCACGCGGGCGAAGGCGTTGTCGGACGGGGTGGCCACGACCAGCTCATTGCCGGCGTCCCCATAGGAGACGATGTCCTCGTTGAGCGGCAGTCCGATATGGGAAACCGCGCCTAGCTCGACGTCATCGAAGCTTTGGGAAGCGAGCACCTCGCCGGACAGGTTCACGCGCTCGACCTTCCAGGAGCCCTTCCACGCCTTGCGGGTGTCGTTGAGCACGATCAGCTCGAAGTGGTCGTTGGCGGTCTTCACGCCTTCCCAGCTGTGGGTCTCACGGTATTCCTCGGAGACGCGCGGCTGGATGGTGGCCAGGTGCGGCGCGAAGAAGTCGCGGGACGCATACCAGACCGGCTTGCGGTGTCCGTTGAAATCGACCGCGGCCCAGGAGACGACCGGCCAGTCGTCGTTCAGCTGCCAAATCAGCGCGCCGGCGTTCACCGGCTCGAGGGAGCGCATGTGCTCCACGCCGAAGCGCATGGCCTGCGCCTGCTGCAGCTGGCATGCCCAGTGCCAGTCCTCGATATCGGCCCAGTTGTCGGTGGGGATCAGCCAGCTGTGCTCGCCGTCGGACGGCTTGCCGTTGACCACGCCGCCGAAACTCACGTCGTCGAGGTGGCCGGGGGTGATGTGCGAGCGCATGCCGCGCGCCAGTTTGTAGTTGCCGCCGGAGGCCTTCTGATGCACCAGCATCTGCTTGCCGAACGGTTCCAGCTTGCCGTCGTGCACGGCACCGGTGAGGGTGCTCCATGCCGGCGGAGCCTGGTAGCCGAATTCGTCGGCGAAGCGCGGGGTGTACTGCGCGTACACGGTGTAGTCGGCGCGGTTCCAAGCATCCCAGATGTGCATGGTGCCGTCGGTGTCGAGGTTGGCGCCCGTGAACTTGGTGAAGCTCATCGGGGAGCTCGGCAGGTAGGCGGAGCGGCTCGGATCGAGTTCGGCCAACAGGGACGGGAACAGTTCGGAATAGTAGTAGTCGCCCCACGGCTTCTCGCCGTATCCGTATGCGTTCGGCTTGCGGTCGTCGTCGCGCAGGGCCTGCTTGTAACCGCCCCACTCGGAGTAGGCCACGTAGTTCTCGTTGGAGCCGTTCCACACGATGAGGCTGGCATGTTCGGACAGGCGGGTGATGTGCTCGCGGGCCTCGGCCTCGACTTCGGCCTTGGTTTCGGCGTCCTCCGGATAGGCGGCGCAGGCCAGCATGAAGTCCTGCCACACCATGATGCCGTACTCGTCGCACAGGTCGTAGAACTCGTCGGACTCGTAGATGCCGCCGCCCCAGGCGCGCACCATATTGGAGTTGGATTCCACAAGATCGCGGATGCCGCGCTCGTAGTCGCGCTGGGAGACACGGGAGATGAAGGCGTCGTCGGGAATCCAGTTGTAGCCGTGCGCGTGCACCGGCACGTCGTTGACGTAGATCTGGAACGGACGGCCGATGTTGTCGGCACGGGTGTCCACATGCACGGTACGGAAGCCGACATGGCCGTTCCAGAACGCTTCCTTGGCATCACCGGCGGTGACGTCGACATCGTACAACGGTTGGTCGCCGTAGCCGACGGGCCACCACAGCTTCGCTTCCGGCACGGCGATCGTCAGCACGGCCTCGTTGCGGCCTTCGGCCACGACGCCATCGACGGACAGATTCGTGCCGAAGCCGGAGATTTCGGCGTGCACCGGCACGGCCTGACGGACCGGATGGGAATCGTACGGGGACATGACGCGTCCTTTGCCGGCGCGTTCGATTTCGACGTGCACGTTGAGCAGTCCGGTGCCGTCGGCGGTGACGTCGACCAGCGGACGGACGGATGCGATGCGTACGCCGGACCAGGAGTCGATGCCGATCTCGCGCCAGATGCCGGCGTTGGCCACGTCGATGCCCCAATCCCAGCCGAAGGAATAGCTCGGCTTGCGGATCTGGTTGAAGGCGTGGTGTTCGGTGTGCGGATAGTAGCCACGGGCCTGTTCCATGTGGTCGGATTCACGCACGGGGGATGTGAAGGTGACGGTCAGTTCGTTGGCGCCGTCTCTGAGCAGACCGCGCACATCCCAACGGTAGGAACGGTGGAAGTTGCGGGTGGAGGCGACCGGGCGGCCGTTCAATGCGATGTCGGCGATGGTGTCGAGGCCGTAGGCCACCAGGTCGTGACGGTCGGAGCCGTCATCCTGCCAATCGAAACGGCAGGTGAATCGCCAATCGACATCGCCGATCCACTGCTGCTTGTTCTCGTTGTCGCCGTCGAACGGGTCGTCGATCAGACCGGCGTTGAGCAGGTCAAGCGTGGCCTCTCCCGGCACAGTGGCCGGAATGCCCGCGGCGAGCGTCGCGCGCAGTGCCTCGGGAGCGGCTTCCGGGTTGACGGCGGTCAACGTCCAGCCCTCGTTCAGAGGAGCAAACGTGCTGGGGATGTGAGACATGGTGAATCCTTCTAACAAATATTCTGGAAAGAAAAGGGCCGCACCGCGATATGAATCTTGGCGCGGCCCTTGGTTGTGGAAAAAGGAAGTTGGAGGTTACGTTTTTTATTCCTTCACGGAGCCGGCTGCGATGCCGCTGTAGATCTGCTTCTGGAAGATCAGGAACAGGATCAGCATCGGCAGCAGCGTGATGATCACGCCGGCGCAGATCAGGTTGTACTTGCTGCCCATCGGGCCGGTGAAGGAGTACAGCGCGATGGCGATGGTCTTCAGATTCGCGTCCTGCAGGTAAAGGTTGGCGGCGTAGTACTCGTTGTACACACCGACGCCCTTCAGGATGGCGCAGGTCACGATCGCCGGCTTCAGCAGCGGCAGCAGGATCTTGTAGTAGACGGTGAAGTAGGAGGCGCCGTCCATGATGGCGGCCTCATCCAGGGAGGTCGAGATGTTCTCGAAGAACTGGATGAACACGTAGATGGAGATCACGTCGGTGCCGCACATCATCACAATGTAGCCCCACATCGTGTTGACGGCGTGGAAGTTGACCATCATCTTGTACAGCGCGACTTGCATGGCGATGCCCGGAAGCAGTGCCGCAAGGGCGAACATGCCACGGATCAGGCCGTTGCCGGGGAACTGGAAGCGGCTCAGCACGTAGGCCAGCATGGTGCCGATGATCGTGGTGACCACCAGGACCACCACCACCACGATGATGGAGTTGCGGAAGGCGACCGCCATGTTCGACGCGACGAACGCCTGCACGTAGTTGTCGAAGTTGAACCAGTTCTTCGGCATGTCCATGACGGACGTGCTCTGGTATTCCTTGTCCGTCTTGGCTGCGGTCACGAAGCAGCTGACCAGCGGCAGCAGCATCATGAAAGCGACGAAGATCAGAGAGAAATACTTGAGGAATACGGCCACCCCGATCTTGAACTTGTACCAGAAGCCCGCGGTCTTGGCTGCGGAACGTTCCTTAGCGAGTGCGACTGCGTCAGTCATCATGCCACCGCCTTTTCCTTGTTGCTCGGTCCGTTCTTGAAGACCGAAGCGTTCTTCCTGGCCATGCGGGCGCGCTGGCGCTCGATCTTGGCCGCCTGCTTCCTTGCCTTCTCCACGCCGTCATCGGCATCCTTGAACACGTACTTGAAGAACAGGTTCTGCAACAGCGCGCAGATGAGGATGATGATCAGCAGGACGATTGCCATGGCGGATGCCAAGCCGACCTTCTGGCTGGTGTGGGCGAGACGGTCCATGCGCACGAAGTAGGTGGCGGTGCCGTTGGCGCCGGAGGTGATGACGTACGGGCCTTCGAAGGCGGACAGCGAGCCGGTGATCGAAAGGATGACGTTCAGCACCAGGATGGTCTTGATGCCCGGCAGGATGATGTGCTTGAACTGCTGCCACTTGTTGGCGCCGTCGATTTCGGCCGCCTCGTACAGCGTCGAATCGATCGACATCATGGCGCCGATGAACAGGATCACGTTCTGGCCGAGATAACGCCAGACGGAGGCGCCCACCAGAGACCAGTTGTTAACGCTTTGGTCTTTCAGCCAGTATGGCAGGTTGTCGAGTTGGAATCCGCACCATTGGAGCACGGTGTCGAACACGTATCCGCGGGTGTAGAAGAACTTGAAGATGAAGCCGACCGCGATGCCGTTGATCAGATACGGGAAGAAGTAGATGGCCTTGAACGCGCTGCCGCCACGGACCTTGAACGCCAGCATGGTGGACAGATACAGCGCCAGCGCCACCTGGATCAGCGCGCCGACCATGTAGTAGAGGCTCAGCTTCAGGGAGGAAAGCGTGTCGGGACGGGTGAAGACATCGATGTAGTTCTGGAGGCCGACGAATTGGCGCGGGCCGATGTACTTCATCTTGTAGAACGAGTAGCCGATCATGGATCCGAATGGCCAGTAAGTGAAGATTACGAGCAGTGCGACCGGAATCGCGGAAAAGGCGACGATGACGCCCGCCTTACGCCAATCTCGGGGCTGCTTGTTGAATGGAATCTCGGCCTTCTCGGTCGGTTCCACTGCTGCTGCAGTCATGATATCCCCCTCTTTGGGTTGCTTCTCTGCCTAACGAAAAATTGCGATGGAAGAGGACTTCGGCTTGGTTCCGCCGAGAACGAGCCGAAGTCCTCAGTGATGGATGCGCGACTTCACGCCGTCACGCCTGGCGTTCCGGAATCACTTGGTGTCGACGCCTTCGGAATCAAGGGCGTCGTTCCACTTCTGGTTCCACTCCTTGACGAGGTCGTTGTAGGACTCGTCTTTATTGGCCGCGTGCTCGACGATGCTCTGGACACGGGAGTCGCCGCCGGTGTTGATGTTGAGTTCGGAATCGGAGTTGAGGTCGTTGAACAGATCCTCCTCGCCGTCAGGAGCCGGTTCGTCGGCGATGAGCTTGACGTTCTTGAAGTCGGAGTAGAGGTCCGGCAGCCTGTCGTCGTCGGCCGCGATCGAGACGCCGCCTTCGTTGTAGGCGTAGTTGGACTTCTCGGTCAGCCACTTGACGAAGATCATGGCCGCTTCCTGGTTGGTGGTGGAGGAGTTCTTGTTGATGCCGTACGCGTAGTCAGAAGCGGAGGTGGCGTACTGCTTGCCCTTGACGGAGATCGGGAACGGCATGTAGCCGACGTCCTTGGCGTTGTCGCCTGCGGACTGGATCTGGGAGACCGCCCAGGAGCCGATCACCATGGTGGCGATGTCGCCGCTGTTCAGCTTGTTCTTGGAAGTTTCCCAATCGGTGGTGGAGTAATCGTCCTCGGTCAGGCCATCGGCCACGGCGTCATACAGGATCTTGTAGACGTTGTAGGCGTGGGTGCCGTCACCCGGATCCTTGAACGGGTTCTTGGTGTGGGTGAAGACGTTGTTCATGTAGTTGGGATCGCCGCTGGCCGTGCCGCCGATGTACGCGTCCCAGGCGCCCATGGTCCAACCAGCCGCGTAGTTGGTGTACAGCGGAGTGGCCTTGGTCTTCTCCTTGATGGCCTTCAGGTCGGAGATGAATTCCTTCGGGGTGGTCGGCAGCTTGTCGATGCCGGCCTCCTTGAAGATCCTCTTGTTGTAGACGATGCCGGAGGCGTTGCCGACCGAAGCCACGCCGTAGACCTTCTTCTGGTAGGACTGGTTGACAGCGTACTTGATCTCCTTGTTCATGTCTCCGAGGGAGCCGTAGGAGATGAAGTAGTTCTGCAGTTCGGCCCTGTCGACCGCCGGAATCATCATGATGTCGCCCCAGTCACCGCCCTGCAGACGGGTCATGGCGCTGTTGGCATAGTCGCTGTTGGCTTCGACGGTGACCTTGATGTTCGGATAGGTCTTGTTGAATTCGGCGATGTACTGCTTCCAGGTCGTTCCCGGATAGTCGTTCTTGAGCATATCGGTACGATGGCTGAACAGCTTCAGATTGGCCTTGATGTCCTTGCCGGTCTGACCAAGCTTGATGTCCTTGTACTGTATGTCGGTGACCTTGGAGGAGCCACTGCCGCTGCCACCGCAGGCCGCCATGCTCACCGCGCAGACAGCCGCGATGCCGGCTGCGACGATCTTCTTGAGATTCATCTTCCGATCCTTCCTTGTGAATCCTTGTCCATCACTTCCGGAGTCTCGGCACCGATGCTCCATTGGTGATGCCTTTTTCATCTCAGGCCTCTCTGCCTGCCTTTGATGAACTGGTAGTTATACCATAAATGAACCCCTTAAGTTTGTCAAGCGCTTAAGTTGCGCTCCGCGCCCTCGCCGCACAGCCGCAGTGCCGTCGCAACCCTATGGTCAACCCGCTTCAAATACAGAAAACACCAATCGTTTCAATACATCGAAGCGGTTTGATGTCCATCCCCCACAACCCGCGACCGTTCACGTTAAGAGGGTTAATGTAAATTTTTTACCGGAGTGTCATTAAGCGCTTAAGCATACGTATGCAAAATCCTGCAGCAGCGAAAAACGGCGGAATCGCAACGAAAACGGCGTGCCGCGCCATGAATGGACGCGGCACGCCGTTCATGGAACAACGCGCGACGGCGATCGCCGGACGCTCAGCCCTTGCGGGAAGCCAGGAAATCGCGGTACCACATGAAGCTGTCCTTCGGGATGCGCTCCTGCGTGGCGTAGTCGACGTATGTGATGCCGAATCGCTTGGCATAGCCGAAATACCATTCGAAATTGTCAAGCAGCGACCACACGAAATAGCCGGTCAGCGGCACGCCTTCGTCGATGGCGCGCTTCGCCGCGGCGAAATGACGCTTGAGATAGTCGATGCGGTCCGGATCATGCACCGATTTCGTGCCGTCCTCGTTCACCGTCAGCTGGTCCTTGCAGGCCATGCCGTTCTCGGTGACCACCAGATCGACCTCCGGATAGTTGTCGTGCACGCGCACCAGCAGGTCATGCAGGCCGTCCGGATCGATGTTCCAGCCCATGTCGGTGTGCGGGCCCTCGGTGGACAGCCAGTCCACGTCGGACGCTCCAGGGGCGGTGGACGCCTCGGTGCTTTGCGGGAACTGCGGACGGTCGGACATGGCCACCCGGTTGGTGGAATAGTAGTTGATGCCCAACACGTCGATCGGCTGGTGGATGAGCTCGAGGTCTCCGGACTGGATGAAGTCCCAGTCGCAGATGCCCTTGGTGATGGAGAACAGTTCGTCCGGGTAACGGCCGCGCAGCATCGGGTCGAGGAAAGCGCGGTTGGAGATCAGGTCGAGGCGATGGCAGGCGTCGGCGTCGCCACGGTTGAACTGCAGATTCAACGTGACCGAACACTTGGCCTTGTCCCCCACTTCGGCGCGGACGGCCTGCGTCATCAGACCATGCGCCAGATTCAGGTGGTGGACCGCCGGGAAGGCGCCGGGCCCGAGGCCCAGGCCCGGCGCGTGCTCCTTGGCTCCGTAGCTCAGGTAGGACGAACACCACGGCTCGTTCAGCGTGGTCCAGGTGTCGACGCGGTCGCCGAGGCGCTTGGCCACGATACCCGCGTAGTCGGCGAGCGCATAGGCGGTTCTGCGGTTCAGCCAGCCGCCCTCGTCGCCGAGGTATTGCGGCAAATCCCAGTGGTACAGCGTCACGACCGGCTTGATGCCGGCCTCCAGCAGGGCGTCCACGACGCCTTCGTAGAAGTCGAGGCCTTTTTCGTTGGGCACGCCATCAGGCGTCGATATGATGCGGGGCACGGCGATCGAGAAGCGGTAGGCGTCCACGCCGAGGTCCTTGAGCAGCGCGAGGTCCTCGCGCCAACGATGGTAGGAATCGGTGGCCACATCGCCGGTGTCGCCGGCGATGGTGGCTCCCGGCGTATGGCTGAAGGTGTCCCAGATGGAGGGGCAACGGCCATCCTCGGTCACCGCGCCTTCGATCTGATAGGCCGCTGTGGCCGTGCCGAATGTGAAATCTTGTGGAAAAGTTAACGTCATTGCGTGTCCTTTACTGAAGCGGTTAAGATATTGATGAGGTTAACCGATGTCATAGATTGTTTGCAAACGACACGCCCCGTTCCGCGGAGCGGGAGACACCATCGATTCGTTCCAAGGAAGGGCCATGAACACCACCACCCAAGCATCGCGATTCATTCCAATCACCAATCCGGACCTTCGGTTCATGGGGCGCATCGACCGCACCCCCGCCGACCATCAGACCTGGGCGTTCCCCTACACGCAGGTATCGTTCCGTTGCACCGGCACCAGCATCGGCGTGCGCCTCGTCAACCATTGGGGGTACGGCGACGCGTATCTCGGCGCCATCATCGACGGCATGCAGGTCAAGGCGCGCGTGCCCATCGACGGCGCGCATGACGGCATCAGCATGGAAAACGGCTATCCAAGCCGCGTGGAACCGACCGGACAGCAGGACGACGGACCGCGCCATCCGGTCGACGTGGCAATCGCCGCCGATCTGCCGAACATCGAACATGAAGTGACGATCTTCAAACGGCAGGACGAGGGCAACAATCGTTTTGACGTGTATGGCATTCTGCTGGACGAGGGAGCGAAGCTCATGCCGACGGCGACGCCGCTGCCGGAGCGCCGCATCGAAGTGTACGGCGATTCCGTAACGTGCGGCGAGCGCTGCGAAGCGGCCTGCTACGTGGGACAGGCCGATCCGGAGGTGGATCTGAGCCCGTACAGCAACGCTTGGTATTCGTACGCCGCCATCACCGCACGCAATCTCGGCGCGCAGGCGCACTTGGTCTCGCAGGGCGGCACGACCCTGCTGGACGGCATCGGCTGGTTCCACGCGCCGGACTACATCGGCATGGAAAGCATCTGGGACAAATCCGTCTACAACACGCAGCTGGGCGGCACGTCCCCTTGGGATTTCGCGCAATACACGCCGCATGTCGTCGTGGTCGCGCTGGGTCAGAACGATGCGCATCCCCGCGATTTCATGGCGGACGACTATGACGGCGAGGAAGCCACGCATTGGCGGGCCCGGTACGTCGATTTCGTGCACGCGCTGCGCGGAAAATATCCGCATGCGCTGATCGTGCTCGCCACCACCGTGCTCATCCACGACCCGTCCTGGGATCGCGCGATCGACGAGGTGTGCCATACGGTCAACGACGAAGGCGACGACCGCGTACAGCACTTCCTGTACTCGCGCAACGCGGCGGCCACACCCGGCCATCCGCGCGTGGCGGAACAGCAGGCAATGGCCGACGAGCTGACCGCGTATCTGGAGTCCTTCGGCCCCGATCTGTGGAAGTGACCTCGAGGCGGCCCTCATAGCGGCCTCGAAACGACTCCAACAACCACAACAACCCCATAGCGAAACCGGCCGCCCCTCGAATCGAAGGGACGGCCGGTTTTCCATATCGTCACTCGGTTATCATCACCTGGTGGCGTCACGCCACGGCATCACTCACCGTCGTCATTCGACGCCGTGTGATCCGTCAGATCAAGCCGGAACGGCTGGGCGGGCAATCCATCGCTGTTGAACAGCGGAGCCGGCCCCCAGCTGCGCCATGCGTACCGCATCGACATCGGTTCCGGCACATCCGGACATGCCAGCGTGATCGTGCCGATGCTGCGGCTGTTGACGGGAATGCCGAATTCGGTGGCGTTGTAATCGACCACGTTCACCTTGGAATTGACGAGGTCGTCGATATCGCAATCCACGAAAATCGCCGCGGTGGCCGGATGGAACACGCCGTCCGCGCCCGCAAGCTCGAAACCGGAGCTCTCCGGCGAACGCACCAGCGAAGGCGGCTCCGCATCGGAGCCCTGATTCCTGCTGCCGGGCGTGGTGCCGTCGAAATGCAGGCCGTGCGCGTAACGGAAGAACAGCCGTACGCGGCCGTTCGGATCGCAACGGAAGCCCAACACCGTCGGCCCGTACACGGGAATGCGGGACATGCCGTAAACCTGCCTCAACGCGCAATCGGCGAGCCGTTCGCCCGGAGTGCGCTTGTCGACGGGATGGATGTTGTCGTACTCGCCACAATCGATGGTGCAGATGACGTACACGTTGTCGATGGACTGCGCCGCGTCCCATTGGGCCTCGCGCAGCACCGGCCACAGCATCGGATCGCCTTCGGTCTCGTCCACCTTCTTGTCGATCCATTGCGGAAGCTGCACGATGAGGAACGGCAGGTTCTCGCTCCAGATGGCGCGCCACTCGCCGATCAGCATGCCCAGCAGCTCACGGTAGGACCCACAATACGGTTCGTCCTCCTCGCCTTGGTACCACAGGAAACCAGCCAGCGAGTATGGCGCGATGCGTTCCAGCATGGCGCGGAACGGTCCGGTCGGACGGTACTGCGACGTCGGCGTGACCGGCGGCGGCCACGGGCATGCGCCGTACTGTTCGTTCAGCGTATCCCACGTCACGTCGGGATCGGCTTCCTTGGCGGCCGCGATATTCGCGTTCCAAGCATCGAATCTCGTCTGCCATTCGTCGGTTTCCAGCTTGAACTGCTCCTGCGTCTTGCCGGCGATCGCACGCTCGTACCGGGTGAGATAGCCACGTCCTGCCTCGCTGGAATTCAACGCGTCCTCGCTCATCCAGCACGTGATCGACGTGCCGCCGATATAGCAGTCCACGATGCCGATCGGCAGATCGGGGTCGAGTTCGGAGCGCAGCTTGTGCGCGAAATAATAGGCGACGGCGCTCATCACACCGCTGTTTTCCGGCGATGATTCCTGCCAGCTCGCCGCGTTCTCCGCATTGCGGTTGATGACGCCGGTTTTCGGCACGTTGTAGAAACGCAGCAGCGGATCGGCGCAATTCTCAAGGGCCGCTTCGGCGTTCTCGCTGTTGCGCAGCTCAAGTTCCATATTGCTTTGGCCGCCGGCAAGCCACACCTCGCCGATCAGCACGTCCTCGAATTCGAGGAAATCGTTGCCCGCGGTGACGCGGAGCGTGTACGGACCGCCCTCCGGCTGCGCGGGAAGCATCACGCGCCACGGCGAAAGACCGTCCTTGAGATCCTTCGAAGCGTACGCGTGGGCCTGCGCGACCATCGACCCGTCGAAATCGCGAATCTGCGCGACGACTTCCATACCTGCGCAATCGGCATCCAACGCACCGAACACGGCGTTGGGCTTGTTGCGCTGCAATACCATATGCGAGGCGAAAATCGCCGCCACATGCAACACACCGGCCGAGCTACGTTCCTCGACCTCATCGGCTTCCGCAGTCAGTTCAGATCCCGGCGCGGGACCAGTCGCAGCAACCATGGCATCTCTTCCTACTAGAAATATGACATGCCTATCCTATGCCATTCCCGGCCGAGGATACGCGAATCCATCATCCAGTGAGCAGTGGATTTTTTACGATTTCGCGGCTCACTTTGTGGACTGGATACGTACCAAAACAGCCGCTCCGGTAGGATGGACCCCAGTTTGCAGGACAAAATCCATGCACGAAACCACGAATTTCATCTGCGAATGGTAGAAACCCGAACGCTTTCCAAGCGTTCACCCCACTACACAAAAGGAGTGCCAAGTACAATGGCTGCACAAATCTGGTATGAGAACGATGGAGATCTCTCGGTCCTCGAAGGCAAGAAGGTTGCCATCATCGGTTATGGTTCCCAGGGCCATGCCCATGCGCTGAACCTGCGTGATTCCGGCGTCGACGTCGTCGTCGGCCTGCGCCCGACCTCCAAGTCCGTCGAGCACGCCAAGGAGCAGGGTCTGGAAGTCAAGTCCGTTCCGGAAGCCGCCGCCGAGGCCGACATCATCATGATTCTGGCTCCCGATCAGTACCAGCGCACCATCTGGGCCAACGACATCGAACCGAACATCAAGCCGGGCGCCGCCGTCGCCTTCGCTCATGGCTTCAACATCCACTATGGCTACATCAAGCCGACCGAGGACCACCCGGTCTTCATGGTCGCCCCGAAGGGCCCGGGCCACATCGTGCGTCGTGAGTACGCCAACGGCCGTGGCGTCCCGGTCGTCGTGGCTGTCGAACAGGATCCGCGCGGCGACGCTTGGGACATCACTCTGGCTTACGCCAAGGCTCTGGGCGCCCTGCGCGCAGGCGCCATCAAGACCACCTTCACCGAGGAGACCGAGACCGATCTGTTCGGCGAGCAGAACGTGCTCATGGGCGGCGTGAACAAGCTCGTTGAAATGGGCTTCGAGGTCCTCACTGACGCTGGCTACCAGCCGGAGATCGCTTACTTCGAGGTCTGCCACGAGCTGAAGATGCTCGTCGACCTCATGAACGAGGGTGGCCTGAACAAGGCCCGTTGGTCCTGCTCCGACACCGCCCAGTACGGCGACTACACCAACACCTGCATCGACGAGCACGTGCGTGAGCGCATGGAATACCACCTGAAGCGCATCCAGGACGGCTCCTTCGCCAAGGAGTTCATCGACGATCAGGACGCTGGCGCTCCGAAGTTCAAGCAGCTGCAGGAAGAATATGGCAACGTGCGCATCGAGACCGTCGGCCCGAAGCTGCGCGCCATGTTCTCTTGGAACAAGGACGCCGTGAAGGACGCCGACGAGGCCAACTCCTTCACCGGCAAGATCGCCCGCGCCCAGGTGCAGTGATTTCTGAGGCTGTGAGGCCGTAAGGCCGTAGAGCTGTAAAGCCAGGCCTTACCGCATGACTCAGGTCGTTGTCTTCGTCGTTCATCGCCGAAGACGACGACCTTTCGTTTATCTGGTCCTATTAATGTGTTCGTAAGCAATGTGCTTACGAACACATTACGAGTATCAAGGGTTGCTATCACGCCAAATTGCGTCACTGTGTGCGCCCTCGCACACAGTGACGCCTGTGTAAACCCTTTATTTTTCAACGGTTCTGCAGATTGCGTCACTGAGAGAGGTCGCGCACAGTGACGCAATCCGCGCACAGTGACGGTCGATAACCATGGTTGTGTCGCACGATTCGCATGTTTCGTATGATCACGTGCGAGTTGCAGGATCCGACGCTGGTGGTATCAGCGCCGAGGCTCGTTCGCTGTCGTCTTCCGCGATGCCCGACTCATACGCGGCGCCCTTTGCGGCGTTCTCTGGCGCGGTACCTACGTTGCCGCTGACGGGCCGTCTCAGCACGATCATCTGCCAGCAGTGCCCGGAATTTCGGGTGTGGTCTATTCCGGCAGGTGGTGTCAAGGGCTTTCGCCACCCTTTGCGCGAATCGTCGCCGCCCCTGCGAGGTCAATATATCATCGGCAAAGACGACGATGACTGTATATCCCATCGCCCGCAAAGCCTGCCTCTTGCGTTCATCCCATCGGTATTGTCGTTTGTCGCGGCGATGCGCGTCTCCATCGTATTCGATGATGACCCGTTGTTTGGGGTATGCGATATCGACTGTCGCCTCGTGAGCCAACTCCGGAATGAGTATCTTCCAGTGTTTGACCGGCTGCGGCAATCCATGTCGCAACATCACGAGAGTGCAGCGGCATTCCATGGTGGAGTCAGTTACGGCATCGAGGAAAACGAGAGCATCAATGCATTTCCTTCTGCCCGGGAACGCGTCTGCTCCATCAAGGAGCCGCGAGATATTGGCGACCGTCATGGAGCCTGATGACGCGCGCAGTATGGCATCCGCCAGAACGATTACCTCGATTTGCGTGAGATACTGCGCCAGCAGTGCCCATGTCATCAGCGGGTGCGTGTAGACGATGGTGATGTTGTCGTGAGTCCATGTGAGGTGGGCGATGCCCGTCAACGATGACGGGCATTTCAGGTAGGACGTATCTTTCCGTCCGGATCTCTTGGTTGGCTCCCCAATGTACAGTACTTGGAACTTCACGGCTTCAAATCTTGAACATAGCGGTGTCTCTATGCCTGCCAGACGTAATGCGGTCATACCGGTATAGACCGGTGGCGAGGTGTTGATGGTTTTTCGTGAGTGTTCCATGCAATGCAGGAACGTCGTGGATTGCAGCTGGCGCAGTGAGCGCGCAAGATAGTTGTTCGCGACTGTTGCGCTGGAGTTGACAGGGGTGTGCTGATTCGTATTCATGGATTGAATGTAAGCATGATAATCTGCGGTGCGCCACCGGCCGCCTCAAATCTGTGGATAAGTGTATAACTCATCGGTTATCCACAGTGATGTAGCGAATGTGGATATGTAACTGGCGGAGATGCTACGTGTGGTGCTGCTCTGCGGATGGAGGAACGCGTCACTGTGTGCGGGGTGCGTCACTCTGTGCGCCCTCGCACACAGTGACGCTCATGTAAATCCCTTATTTTTCAACGGTTCTGCGAGTTGCGCCACTGAGAGAGGGCGCACACGGTGACGCAACCCGCACACAGTGACGGTATTGCGGGCTTCCGCCGTGCACGGGTACGGGTATCGGATCATGTGACTGATCCGATACCCGTACCCAACGCCTCAGAGCGCCTGCGGGCGCAGGACGAGATCGAAATCGAACTCCGCGTCGTCGAGGCGGTATTTCTCGTGCAGCTTGGGACCGCAGCTGTTGGACCCGACGCCGGACTGCATGTAATCCACGCACACCACCGTCGAATCCGCCGGCTTCAGCTCGCTGTTGTGGGCCTTGGCGGTCAGCTCCTCCTGGGTGTAAGGCAGCGCCTGGAAGTCGAAGGCGTGGTCACCGGCACGGAGCACCAGCAGCTCGGCGTCATCGCTGGCGACGCTCGCCCAATCGCAGTCGTGATGGTTGCCGTTCTCCTGCGGCTTGATATACGGCTCGAACAGCGATTCGGGAGTGCCGGAGAACACGCCATGATAGCTGGACCGGCGCTTGTCGATGTAGCTTTCGTTCGGGCCGAGACCGCAATAGGCGATCTGCCGCATCGGCTTCGGCACGAACAGGCGCAGGCCGAAACGCGGCAGGAACGGGAAATCGGTGTCGCGCATCACATGCATGCGCAGCGCCACCGAACCGTCGGGCGCGATGGTCCAGTCGGCGTCGATGTCGGCGATGCGCTGCACAATCGGCGCCACCAGCGCCATCGTCGCATGGATCGTCACCTGGCCGTCGACCACCACCGAGCCGTCCTCGGACGTCGCTATGGCGCTCACGTCGCCGGCGTCGACGTTGCCGTCGTCGAGGATCGCATCGTCTCCAAACGAGGCGACCGGCGCATCCTCATCGTCCGCACGCAGCTCAATCGACTCGGGCTTGGCGATGACGTCATCCTCATCGACCAGTACACCGACCTCGTACGCGCGCGCCTGAGCGCGGTCATACTGGGCGCGAATCCAATCGGCCTTGATGTACTGGTCGTTGTCGGTGGGAGCGCGCCACACGTTCAGCTCCATCGGCCTGTTAAGCAGCGACCGGTTCGCGAACGACATCGACGAGAACAGGCCGGTACGGCGGTCGAGCACATACCGGAACGTCGAGCCTTCCACGGTGATCGAGGCATCGGTCTGCATGACGGTCAGCGGGTCTGCCAGCACGACGTCGTCGTAGCCGGCATCCGCGGCATCGTTCGCTCCATCGTCGGCGCCTTCTACGCTATCGGTGCCGTCATCGGCAACGTCGTCGACGTCATCCGAGCCGATGCCATCGGCGATATCGGCCAGCGCGGCGACGACCGTCTGATTGCGTGGATCCGCGGTCGGCACGGCGACCTCGTCGAAGCCGAGCTCGAAGCCGATCGGCAGTGTCTCGGTGTCCGTCGCCTGATAGTACTTCACCAGCATCGTCACGTTCCCGGCCTCGGGTATGGCATCAAGGATCTCAGCCGGTACGTCGACGACCGCGTCACCATGCGGCGCGATCGATGGCATCGACGGCGTGTAATTGCCGGGATGCTCCTCCCGGAACGCCGCGCCCGCCGCAGGGTCGCTCTCCCACGCAGCCCATGCGGTCTCCACGCCATCCACCAGCAGCTCGAACGTCATGAACACCGCGTCGGCGGCATCCAGGAAGTCCAGGTAATTGTGCAGCGTCACCGTGCCCGCGGCCGCGTCGAAACCGGTCACGCGCACCGGCCGATACACGTTCTTGAACTCCAGCAGCCCGGTATGCGGCGTGCGGTCCGGGTACACCAAGCCGTCCATGCAGAAATTGCCGAAATGCGGGTACTCGCCCGAATCGCCGCCGTACGCGTACTCGCGCTTGCCGGCCGCGTTCGTGCCACGGTCGATCGCATGGTCGCACCACTCCCAGATGAAGCCGCCGGCCAGGCCGTCATAACGCTGGATGCGCGTGAAATAATCCTCCAGATCGCCCGGGCCGTTGCCCATCGCATGGCAGAATTCGCACAGCACGTACGGCTTGACGCCGTTGTCGCCGTCATCGCCGTTGCTGCCGTCGCGCAGCCCGTCCGGCGTGCGCGGCCCCTCCTCGGAGAAGTACTGGTCGATCTCCTCGACGGACGGGTACATGCGGCTGTGTACGTCAAGATAGCTGTAATCGCACTCCTGTCCCTCATCCACATACCGGGCGCTCTCATAGTGCGTCAGGCGGCTCGGGTCGAAGGTCTGCGTCCACAGCAGCGCCGCCTCGAACGTACAGCCGTACGCACACTCGTTGCCCATCGACCAGAAGATGATGCTCGCATGGTTCTTGTCGCGCTCCACGCTGCGCTGCGCGCGGTCAACGGTCGGCGCGATCCACGCGGGGTTGTCGGCGATAGGCCGGTTCCAGCGCTTGTTGACAGCCGCGTCGCTCTCGTCCGGATGCACGCCGCGCATCGCGCCGTGGCTCTCGTTGTCAGCCTCGGCCACCACGTAGAAGCCGAGACGGTCGTACAGGTCGTAGAAGTGCGGCGCGTTCGGGTAATGGCTGGTGCGGATCGCGTTGACGTTGTGCTCCTTCATCAGCGTGAGGTCGCGCATGAGCTGCTCCTCGCTGATGACCGGGCCGGTCACCGGGTCGCTGTCGTGCCGGTTGACGCCGTGGAGCTTGATCGGCTTGCCGTTGACCTTGACCACATTGCCATCCGCGCTGACCTCGCGGATGCCGACGAGCGCGGTGATGACCTCGTTCGCGGTGGTGTACACGATGGTGTACAGGTACGGCGTCTCGGCGGTCCACAGATGCGGGTCGTCGACCGCCAGGGATGCGTGCGCGGTCGGGGCGAACGCGCTGTCTCCGGTGAATCCGGTGCCGTTCGCGCCGCCGGCGAGCGTGCCGGTCACCGACGCGATGCGCAGTGCGGCCTGTGCGTCCGTGGAGTCATCGTCGATGGCGGCCACGTCGTCGATCGACTCGATGACGCCTTCTTCTTCGTCGTCCGCGGCGGTATCGTCGCTGCCAGTGCCGGTCGCATCGTCGGCTTCGCTCGCGTCGGGCTGTGTCCGAACCGTCACTTCGTCCTCGTCCCCGGCCATCGGATCATCGATCGGCTCCGAGGCCGTCTCTGCCACCAGCTCGCCATCCTCATCGAACAGCTGCACCTTGACCGGCACATCCGCATCGTCGAAGAACGCGAAATCCACGTCGACCGTCGCGTGATCGACCGGCGACGCATCATATTCGTCATCGCTGATGCCGGCCTCAACCAGCGCGGAATCGACATTGCGCCAAATCGACGTATGCACGAACATGTCACGAATCGCATACTCGGGACGGTCCAGCAGATACACGTCACGGAAGATGCCGCTCATGCGGAACTTGTCCTGATCCTCCTGATAGCTGCCGTCGCACCACTTCAGCACCAGCACGGCCAGCGTGTTCACGCCGTCCTCCAGCACGTCGGTCACATCGAACTCGCTGGTCGAATGCGACACCTGCGAATACCCGACGAACTCGCCGTTCACCCACGCATAGAACGCCGAATCCACGCCCTCGAAATTCAGGTACGTGCAGGGTGCGTCAGGATCGGACGTATGCATGAAATCGCACAGGTACACGCCGCACGGGTTGTCCTGCGGCACGAACGGCGGGTCGAACGGGAACGGATAGTCGAAATTCGTGTACTGGTGGCGGTCGAAACCATGGTTCTGCCACACGCTCGGCACCGGCGTCGTCGTGAAGCCGTCCGCCGCCAGCGCACCCGTGGCGGCAGTGCGCGGATCGGCGTTCTCCGGTGCGTCATCCCCGCCGAAATCCACGTCATAGAACACCGGGCGGCCGGCGGCGCGCAGTCGGGAGACCTCGGCGTCCAAGTCGTAGATGCTCGCATAATACTTGAAATCCCAGTCGCCGTTCAGCAGCATGAAACGGTCGGAATTCACGCGATTCTCGCCGACCGTGTCCATCGGCGTGGACGCGGGCACGTAATACGCGCGGTTCGGCTGCGTGCCGACATGTAGATGGCCGAGACTCTCGTAGTACCGGGGAATGAACATGATGGAGCCCTCCTTGGTTGTGCATGTGCCAGTGCGATGACACTGCCACCATTATCAGCGTCAGCATGGTCGAGAAGTAAGGCCTTTGCCTGGCTTCCGGCGATATTCGCGGGTCCTGGGAAGGTGGTCTCGCGCTAAACCAAGGAAAATGGCGGCTCACAAGGTTTGCGGGGACTTCGTTGTGACTTGTGTTCGGCGTGTCGGATTATGGTGGGCTGGCTCTGTGCGCTCGTGAGCCGTTCCGGCTCTGTTCGCGCGTGCGGCGGCCATGGCTCCATCCGCGGGATGTGCGCGACTAAGGGCGGACGGTCTTGCACGTCTGCGTGACCTGGTATGCGGTCAGCAGAATCGCAAGCCACACCACACCGGCGATGACGGCGACGCGATAGCTGGACGAGAAGCACATGAGCACCACGACGAATGCCAGGAATGCGAGCACTACATACGGCATCACGCGGGCGAACGGCAGCTTGAAATGGATGCGTCCCAGAGCCTCGTCTCCGGTGAGCCCGGCCAGCTCGCCGGGCCCGTCTCCGGCCGCCACACGGCGACGGAAATGAATCTCGGTGACCATGATCATCGACCAGTTGATAACGCCAGCAATCGTGGCGATCGACATCAGATAATTGAACGCGAAATCGGGCCACAGGAACACGACCACCACGGCCAGCGCGGTGATGGCCGCGGAAGCGAGCACCCCGACAACCGGTACGCCGTGGAAGTTGAGCTTGCCGAGGATTTCGGGCGCGTTGCCCTGCCTGGCCAGCGAGTACAACATGCGGGAGTTGGCGTACAGGCCGGAGTTGTACACGCTCATCACCGCGGTCAGACACACGAAGTTGAGGATGCCGGCGGCCGCGTGCACACCCACCGAGTCGAAGATCTGCACGAACGGGCTGGTCGTGCCGTCGATCGTGTTCCACGGCACCACGGCCATGATCACGCCGAGTGCGCCGATGTAAAACACCAGGATGCGCCAGATGATGCCATTCGTCGCGCGGGGAATGGTTCTGCGTGGATCTTCGGTCTCGCCGGCCGTGATGCCGATGAGCTCGGTGCCGCCGAAACTGAACATCACCACGACCAACGCCATCAACAGTCCGGTCCATTGGCCGTCGGCACTTTGCTGCAGCAGGCCGTGGGGGAGTACGCCGCCATCGAGCGCGAACCAGTTCGAGAAGCTCGCCTTGACGCCGGAATCCGTTGGCAGTCCGGCGATCAGTACCGCGAGCCCGCTGACGATCATCGCTATCACCGCGACGATCTTGATGATCGCGAACCAGAATTCGAACTCGCCGAACTTGCTCACCCCCAGCAGGTTCATCGCCGCAATCACGACGAGAAACACCGCGGCCGACACCCATTGCGGAATCGCGGGAAACCAGTAGTTGACGAACGAGCCGACCACGCTCAGCTCCACCATCGACACCAGAATGTAATTGAACCAGTAGTTCCAGCCGCTCACGAAGCCGGCGCGCTTCGACCAGTAGCGGGTCGCGTAGTAGCTGAACGCACCGGCCCTCGGGTCTTCGACCGACATCTCGCCCAGCGCCCGCACGATCATGAAGATAGCCAACCCGCCCACAAGATAGGCAAGCAGGATTGACGGGCCTGCCAACGCGATCGACTCGCTGGAGCCATAGAAGAGTCCGGTGCCGATCGCCCCTCCCAGCGCGATCAGCTGGACATGCCGGTTCTTCAACGATTTGCGCAACGCCGCCGGTGCCGGCGTGTTGCCGGTGCCGGGGCGGGAGGCCGTCGCCGTGCTGTCGTGCATGGTGTTCTTGCTCATCGGTTCCTCTCCATCGTTGCCGCACGCCGGCGACTGCTCGCGGCATTGGCCGTCTGCCCGTCGTTGACCCGCTCGCGCCCGTCTTCGACATTGCCGTCATCGCCGGTGGGGCCGGGCCGTGATGCCGTGATCGCCGCACCCGCCGCAACGCAGGCCGATATCGGCACGACCGCCATTCTATGCCATCCGCTGACGAGTCGACGTCACCGTGCGCCGTTTTGTCTCCCGCGTCGGCTCATCGGGGTGCGTCATGCCGCGGTGGGCACCACGGTCACGGTCTGAGCCTTCCTCATCGTCGCGGCGTCGACTTTTCGTGGCTATCTGCGTTTCAAGGGGGTGATTTCGTGTTCGCCGAACATCTATCTGAGTTTCAGGGGGTTGCCAAAACATGATACCCGGAGTATTGAGCACCAATTGCCATTGGAATCATGCGGTCTTGAGGGCGTTTATACTCGGCTACCAACCCCTCGAAACGCAGATAGATGTTCCGGAAGAGCGCCATCAACCCCTTGAGATGCAGATAGCCCAATTTTGCCGCAACATGTCTGCGATTGAGCGCCTAGCATCACGTTTGCATAATCGTGATTTACTAAATCGCGATTATGCAAACGATCTGTGCCGATGCGAAGAATATGTCATGCCCCGTCGATTCCTTGTGACCAGCATCTCCGATTCGTCTAGTGCCGCTGCGGCACTCTGGCCGTATGATTCCGGGTGGGCCGAGGCCGAAATCGTCTGTCTCACCGGGCGCCGGGCATGCCCATGGTGAAGATGATGTGGGCGATGGTTTCTGGTGGGGCGGCGAGGTCGGTGGCGAGCCAGTACTGCAGCAGTCCGATGCTGCCGGATACGGCGAACCGCATGCGCATCTGCGCTTCGGCCGGGTCGCTGGAGGTGGGCTGCATCTGTTCGGCGACGGAACGGCGGCTGTAGATCAGACCGAGCAGCTGTTGCTGGAAATCCAGGTCGGCGGTAGGGCTCATCAGCACCTGCAGATGGTTGCGGTTGTCGGCGATATAGCGGCAGATGTGCTCGATGACGTGCTCGACGCCGGCCGCGTCAGGCTGCATGAGCAGCTGGTCGAGCGCGGTCGTGACCCATGCCATCGTTTCGTCCTCGATGTCGTGTAGCAGCTCCTCGATGCTGTCGTAGTGCGCGTAGAACGTGGAGCGGTTGACGTCCGCCTGCTCGCACAGCGCCTTGATGGTGATGCTGCCGAGTGGCCGTTCGCGCATCAGGTCGATGAGCGCGTCCTGCATCGCCCTCCGCGTGTAACGAGTGCGGCGGCTTTCGGTCAGTTCCTTGGCCATGGCTGGTCCTTGCCTCGTATGGTCTCGCGCCGGCGGATTCCTGCCCGACATTCGACAATCCGACTGTTGGTTGCGAAACCGACATAGTGTTGTTTTACTTGAGTATAACATCTGTTGCGTGTGCGGGGAGGTGCATGATGGCGTATATCGAATTCGACCGCGTGGTCAAGGAATACCCGTCCGGGCGCACCACGATCCGCGCACTGGACGAGGCCAGTTTCACCGCCGACCGAGGCGAACTGACGGTGATCCTCGGGCAGTCGGGCGCGGGCAAGACCACGGCGCTGAACATCCTTGGCGGCATGGACACCGCCACCTCCGGGCGCGTGGTCGTCGGCGGCCGCGACATCACCGGACTGCGCAAACGCGACCTCATAGCCTACCGGCGGATGGACATCGGATTCGTCTTCCAGTTCTACAATCTCGTGCCGAATCTGACCGCATTGGAGAACGTCGAACTCGCGTCGCAGATCTGCCCCGACCATTTCGACCCGGCCGACACCCTGCACAAGGTCGGCCTGGGCGACCGGCTGAGCAATTTCCCGGCGCAACTGTCCGGCGGCGAACAGCAGCGCGTGTCCATTGCGCGCGCAATCGCCAAGAAGCCGAAGCTGCTGCTGTGCGACGAGCCGACCGGCGCGCTCGACTATGAGACCGGCAAGGAGGTCCTGCAACTGCTGCAGGACATCTGCCGTGACGAGAACATGACGGTGCTCATCATCACCCACAACTCCGCGCTCGCTCCGATGGCGCACAAGGTCGTCCGCTTCCGCTCCGGCAAGGTGGTGGGCGAGGATGTGAATCCCGCGCCGACACCGATCGCCGACATCGAATGGTAGGTGCTGTGATGGGACGGCATGCGCATAGGAACAAAGATCGGAAGGCGGACGGTGATTCTGCCGGGTGGTCGCCCGCGTCCGATGTGCCCACCGAGGTGATTCCCGGAATCTACGACTTGGCGGCCGACACCGATATGGGCGGCAGGCCGTCTCGTGGGCGCTCGCTGTCGGGGGCGTTCGTCAAGGATACGATGCGCTCGTGGCTGCACGGGTGGAAACGGTTTCTGTCCATCGCCGTGATTTCGCTGCTTGGAGTGGCGGTGATGACCGGCATCTACGCCGGTTGTCGTGACACGTTCCGCGCCGCGAACCGGTTCTACGACGCGCAACGGTTGCACGATATCCAGGTGCTGTCGACCTACGGCCTGACCGATGATGACGTTGCGGCCCTGAAGCAGGTCCGCGGAGTCGATGTCGTGCAGCCGGAACGCAGCCAGAGCGTCGAAGCCGACGTCAAGGGCACTGACAAAACCGTCACCATCAACGAGATCGGCGTGAACGGCCTCGACCAGCCGTACCTACAGGACGGCCGCATTCCGAGCAAGGCTGGCGAGGTCGCGGTCACCAAAAAGTTCCTCGCCGACAGTGGCATGGCAGTCGGCGACTCGCTGACCGTCACCCCGGTCGACACCGGCACTGCGACATCGACCGTTTCGGATACGGACTCCGCCGACAGCGGCGCGAACGGCACGGAACCGACGGACGAGCAAGCCGATGCATCGCAATCGGCGCCGAGCTTCCCGACCGAACTGACCATCACCGGCACGGTGATAGACCCCAAGGACCTGAGCAATCCGGACGGATACAGCGGCGCCAAGGCATTCCGCAACTCGCTCGCGTCCGACTACACGTTCTTCGCGCCGAGCGACGGCGTGACAGGAGACATCTACACCGCTATCAGCCTGACCGTGAGCGGCTCGACCGACGAGGACGCGTTCAGCGACGACTATGACACGCTGGTCCGCGATGTCGCCGACCGCATCGAAGCCACGGTGCAGACCAAGCAGCAGAATGAACGCCGGCAGACTCTCGTGGACGCCGCGCAGAAGAAGCTCGACCAGGCGAAGACCGACGCCTACCGGCAGCTCGACGACGCGCAGATGCAGATCACCGAGCAGACGGAGGAGCTGAAAACCCAGCGCAAGCAGGCGAAAACCACCAAGCAGAGCCTCGAAGACCAGCTCACACAGCTCGAAGACCAATCGGAGCAGCTGCAGGACGGCAAAGACCAGGTCAACGTGGGACTGCTCCAAGCCCGCCAGGGCCAATCGCAGCTGCAGCAGGGCATCGCCACCGCGCAGACGATGAACGACCTGGCCGCGCAGGGCGCGCGGGCCGCAGAGCAGGCCGCGGACGCGGCAGACCAGGCGGTCGCCGGAGCGCAAGGTCTGCCCGAGACGGTACTCGAACCATTGCGCAAGGCAGCGAAAACCGCGCGCGACCTCGCCACACAGGCACGGTCCAAAGCCGATGAATCCGCGGCACAGCTCACGCAACTGCAATCCCAGCTGAGCCAGGTCAACGCCACCATAGCCCAACTCGAAGCGCAATCGGCCACCTTGCAGCGGCAAACCGAGCAGCTGCGCGGCGGTCGCCAGCAGATCCGCGACGGACTCAAGCAGATAGCCGCCGGCGAAGAGCAGATGGACACCGGCGAACGGCAGCTCAAGGACGCGCAAGACCAGCTTGACGCCAAGCGCAAGGATGCCGACAGTCAGTTCGCCAAGCAGCAGCAACGCGTCGACGACATCGCCGCAGCCCGCTGGTACGTGCAGACGCGCTCGTCAATCGGCGGCTTCAGCTCGCTCAAATCCGACATCAGCTCAATCGAATCAATCGGCTACGCCTTCCCGGTCGTATTCCTGATTGTTGCGGTGCTGATGAGCCTGACCGCGATGACCCGCATGGTCGAGGAGGAACGCGGTCTGATTGGCACCTACACCGGGCTCGGTTACGGGAACGCGGCCATCGCGATGCGATACGTGCTGTTCGCCGCGCTCGCCTGCCTAATCGGCGGCGGACTGGGACTGATGGTCGGCTTCCTCGGCATTCCGTCGTTCCTGCTGCTGGTGATCGAGGGACTGTACACGGTGCCCGGCATACAGCTCGAATACGATTGGCTGTACGGGTCGGCAGGCATCGCGCTGTTCGTCGTCGGCGTGGTCGTCGCAACGGTCGTCGCCTGCGCCGGGGCTCTGCGGCAAAGCCCGGCGCAACTCATGCAGCCGAAAGCGCCGAAGGCCGGCGCGCGCATCTTGCTCGAACGCATCCGCCCGCTGTGGCGGCGGCTCAGCTTCCTCAACAAGGTCACCGCGCGCAACATATTCCGCTTCAAAAGCCGCCTGTTGATGACCGTCGGCGGGGTGGCGGGCTGCACGGCGCTGATTGTGTGCGGCTTCGCCATCAACGACACCGTCGCCACGCTCGGACCCAAGCAGTACGAGGACATCTACCATTACGACCTGCTCGTCGTCAGCGGCGACGACAGTGTCGATGCGATGCGCGCTCGGCTCGACAAGGACGGGCGCGTGGAACGTTCGCTCGATCTGCGGCTCGACAGCGGCGAGATGGACGCGGGCGACGCAGGCGAGACGATTCAGCTCATGATCGTGCCGGATGATTCAGCAGGGGCGCTCGGAGACATGATTACGCTGCGGTCCGCGAGCGGCGGGCACGGCAAGCTGCAGCTTGGGGGCGATGGCATAATCGTCGCGCAATCCGCGGCGAACTCGCTCGGCGTCAAGGCCGGCGACACCGTCACGCTACGCGACGGCAGTATGCGTCACGGCGAAGTGAAGGTCTCCGCGGTGACGCGAAACCTCATCGGCTCGAACGTGTATGTCAGCGAAAGTCTGTACAAGAAAACATTCGGCGTGTCGACGGCGGTGACGCGCAACGCCGTGATCGCCACACTGAACGGAACCGCCGACCAGAACATCGCGTACGCGGATCGGCTCGCACGCGATCCGTCGGTCGTGAGCGCCACCAGCACTGACGATCTCGAGCGCAGCTTCTCGTTCGACCTGATGAGCGCCGTCGTGGCGCTCATCATCGCGCTCGCGGGCGGGCTGGCGCTCGTCGTGCTGTTCACGCTGGCGAACACGAACGTGTCTGAGCGCGTGCGGGAAATGGCCACGCTGAAGGTACTGGGCTTCTACGACCGCGAGGTACACCGGTATGTCAACAAGGAGATGCTGATACTGGCCGGCATGGGCATCGTCGTCGGTCTGCCGCTCGGGCGCGCGGTCGGCGGGCTGCTTACGGCGGCGCTCAACATGCCCGCGTTGTATTTCGAGGTGAGCGTGCACTGGTACAGCTATGTGATCGCCGCCGCGGCGACGATGGCGTTCGCGCTGCTCGTGCAGCTGCTCACCAATCCGGTGCTCGACCGCATCGATCCGGTCAGCTCGCTCAAGTCCGTGGAGTGAGCCGCCCGCCACCGTCCTACTTGTGGTATGGCTCGCCGGCGTTGATTTTGTAGGCGCGGTACAGCTGCTCCAGTAGGATCACGCGCATCAGCTGATGCGGGAACGTCATCTTCGAGAAGCTGAGCCTGTAGTCGGCGCGGCGCAGGATCGCGTCGTCCAGGCCGATCGAGCCGCCGATGATGAGCTGTATGTGGCTTTCGCCGTGCAATCCGAGCTGGTTGATGTGCGCGGCGAGCCCTTCGGAGGAGAGCATCGTGCCGTCGATCGCCAGCGCGATCACATAGGCGTCGGGGCGGATGTGCTTGGCGATGCGCCCGCCTTCCTTGGCACGAATCTGCCGTTCCACGCCTTCGCTGGCATGTTCGGGGGTCTTCTCGTCGGCGACCTCGATGATGTCGAGCTTGCAGTAGCGGCCGAGCCGTTTGCTGTATTCGGCGATGGCGTCGCGCAGATACTGCTCTTTGACCCTGCCGACGCAAATGACGCTAATACGCATTATCCTGCTTTCTATCTGCCCGGAGGATTACGGAAGATACGCCGTCGTACTACTCCGAGAGTCACGGCACGACGATACCGCGACTCTCAGAGTCCCTCGGTGGGGGATTGGCTGACGCTCCGCCAGTCAATCCCCCACCGAGGGCATTGGTTGATGTGTGCGGATACGGCCGTTCAAAGCCGAAGGCGTATTTCGTACGTCGAGCGCTGAGGAAAGGCCGTATACGCTCCATCAATCAATGACGCCGTAGAGGCGGTCGCCGGCGTCGCCAAGCCCCGGCACGATGTACGCCTTTTCGTTGAGTTTTTCATCGACGGCGCAGACGACGACCTTGAAGGCGATGGAGGGGTCGATGTGGTCTTGGACGTATTGGATGCCTTCGGGGGCGGCGATGATGTTGATGGCGGTGACGTCTTTGGCGCCGCGCTCGGCGAGGTAGTGGGTGGCGGTGACGAGGGTGCCGCCGGTGGCGAGCATGGGGTCGATGAGGAAGCACTGACGGCCGGTGAGGTCTTCGGGGAGACGGTTGGCGTAAGTGATCTGCTGGGTGGGGTGCTCTTCGTCGCGCTTCATGCCGAGGAAGCCGATTTCGGCGGTGGGGATCATTTTGGTCATGCCGTCGAGCATGCCGAGTCCGGCGCGAAGGACGGGAACGATGATGGGGGCGGGGCTGGCGATGTGCTTGCCGACCATGGGGGCGACGGGGGTTTCGATGGGCTTGTCGACGATGTCGAGGTTGCGGGTCGCCTCGTAGGCTTCGAGCATGACGAGTTCGGTGACGAGCTCGCGGAAAGTGGCGGATGAGGTGTTTTTGTCGCGCAGGACGGTGAGCTTGTGTTCCACCAGCGGGTGGTCGAGTACGTGAAGTTCCATGAGTACCAGCGTACCCGGTTATCTCACATTCTGGATGGACATAGCGTGTTGCTTATGTGGCGTAGTGGTCAAGATGTGCAGTGAGGTCGAACTGCAGGAGCCGAAGGCGGTTTCGACGGCGACGATATCACCAAGGCCGCGCCGAACCAGCGCATCCGCAAAGGCATGGCGTTCGTGCCGCAGGGGCAGCAGTCGTTCGGCACGATGACCGTCGACGAGAACCTGCATGTGGTCGCCGACCGGTACGGGTCCGAGGCGAAAGCGCGGTACGACGAGGCCGTGACGATGTTCCCGGTGCTCAAGGAATTCGCCGTCGAACGGGCGGATCGCTACTATGTGCTGGCCTCCGGGCGCTTCATTGCCACCGGCGAAGGCGGTCCTGCACAGGTTGAGGCCACCAAAGAGGCCATGCGCGTATAATCGCGCTCTCAAAACTCGCAGATACAAGGCTCTTTTCGAGCGTCAATCGTTATACCTGCGAGTTCTGAGAGCGCCTATTGCAGAGCCTTCATCAAAGAAGCCACATGACCCTTCGCCCGGACGTTGTAACGGGCGATTTCTATCGTGCCGGCTGCGCCTGTAACAGACACGCTGATGACGAATGTCGAGCGGATCACGCCTATGTGCGTGCGCCCATAGAGCTTCTTTTCGCCGTACGCGCCGTAAAGCCGATGCACGGTCAGGTCCGCGTCCGACAGCAGCGGGAACGACAGGTGGTCGCGCTCGCGGAAACGCTGCAGCTTGTCGATTGGGTCCTTGGAGACGCCCAGCACAGTGAAACCGAGTGCGGTGAGCCGGGCAATGTTGTCGCGGAAGTCGCATGCCTCGGTGGTGCAGCCCGGCGTCATCGCGGCCGGATAGAAGTACAGCACCACGCGCTTGCCCTGCGCCAGCAGCCGCGACAGCGTGACGGAGGTTTCACCGCCGTCCGGGTTGACCGCAGGCAGGGTGAAATCGGGAGCGGGCTGGCCGGGGGTGAGTCGCGTGGGAAGGGCGGGCTGGCTGGATTGGCCGGGCTGCGGTGATTGGTCGCTTGCGTGATTTTCTGTCATGATGCGTGCCCCTTTACCTCGATGCCCATGTGTGCCACCACTATCGCCGTCGTGGTGGACAGTCGCGCGACCGCGTATAGTCGAATCATGCAATGGCTGCACAGGATAGGCGAGGCGATTGATTCGCTGGTTGCATGGTGGCGGCGCTCGCTGATCGGGCGGGTGATTGACCGGTATGTGTCGCGGCGCGGGCCGCTGCTGGCGAACGGACTGGCATATGGGCTACTGTTCGCGTTCTTCGCCGGCGTGTGGATCGTGGTCAGCGCGCTCGGACTGGTGGTGACCGGGAGCGAGGAGATGCAGAAGGCGCTGCTCGCGATGCTGCGCACGGTGATTCCGAGCGTTTCCGATTCGCTGTTTTCCGCGTCGATGCTGAGTGGAATCTCGCATACGCTGACATGGACCGGTCTGGTGACGCTGGCGGTGTTCTGGTGGACGGTCACCGGTTGGATGAATTCCCTGCGCAATGCAGTGACGACCATGTTCGACGATTGCACGCAGGAGCTGAACGTGGTCAAGGCGCGATTGCGCGATACGGTCGCTGCGATCATGGTGGCGGTACTGTTCATATTGTCGACCGCGGCGGGCGTCGTCTCTGGCGGCCTGATGAGACTGGTGTTGCGGGCGCTTGGCATCGCCGACGATTCGCTGCCGGGCGCGCTGTTGCTGGAATCGACCGGTTTCGCTACCGGCGTGTTGCTGAATTTCGCGTTGTTCATGCTGCTGCTGCGCGTGGTCGCGCACATACGCGCGGGCAAATTCACGCTGGTGGGGGCGGCGTTTGGGGCTCTGGCGGTCGCGGTGATGCAGCTGCTGGGCGCTCGTCTGTTGACGGGTGCGTCGCGCAACCCGATGCTGGCGCCGTTCGCAGCCATCATCGGCGTGCTCATCTGGTTCAACTTGGTGGCGCAGGTGATCATGATCTGCGCGGCGTTCATCGCCGAGTGCCGGCGGGGGGGCGGGGAGAGCCGGAGCTAGCTACAGCCGCTGTCAGCCGACAGGGTAACTGGCACCAAGCATTGCCGGATACGATATCGTATGAGACGGCTGCGAGCTTCATCGCAGGTCGCAAGGTGCATGTCTTTCATGAGATGTGCCGTAGAGCATATGACGAGAGGGGAGTTCCCATGGCGATTGATGTATATGGTGCAACATGGTGCGGCGACTGCCACCGTGCCAAGAACGCGCTCGACCGGTTCGGCGCCGCTTACACGTGGCACGACATCGAGCAGGAGGAGGGCGCGGCCGACCGTGCCGTTGAGATCAGCGGCCAAAAGCACATCCCGGTCGTGCTCTATGGCGACGGGTCGTTCCAGGTCGAGCCGTCCGTCGTGGACATCCAGAACAAGCTCAAGGAGCTTGGCCTGCTCGGGTGAGCGGTGAGTGGCTGCGGCGGTGGCGAACGATGGCGGGCGGCTGATGGCGAGGTGCGGTATCGGCTGTCCGCCATTGAACACGATGCATCAATTCGCGCCTTATGGTCGGCGCTTTTGCAAAGTGAGGACAGCATCGTTGCTTGATTTGCTGAAAGCGGGACGACAGGCAAGCCAAGTGCTCAATGATCCGCGACGCCCAGTCCAGAACGTGTCCGAATGGGCGAAGAAGGATCAATGCTGGACTGGACTAAAGCGATATCCGTCATGTTTGGATGCCGATCCGGTCGAACTTGCCGTGGAAAAACCGAAACATGCAAGTCGCAGAAGAACGTCCACATCCTCCAGCACATCCACGCCACGGCATGAAGCCATAAGCGAAAAGCAGCCGGCCGCTGATGAGAATCTTATTCATGATTGGAGGAATCTCACAACCGAATCCTACCGCCGCCTTTACGACTTCGCTCTCGGAAAGGCATTCCTAAGCCCCAAATCGGAAGCCTCACTCACGGCTTTGATCAACGGACGTGATGATTCCATCAATGTGAATTCACTCAACCATCTCGTTTCCTTGTGCGTCAAGACCGGATTCCCCTTGAGCTCCCTGTCCTCTAGGAGCAGTGAAGTCCCTACTGATGAATCCGTGCCTTCATCGGCCGAGGTCCATGAACCATCGTACAGGGAATTCCTTCTGTCGATCCCGGATAAAAAAACTGGGGCACCATAATTGACTGGGGTAGAAGCCACTATCTGATATACGATGACATGATGGCGAAGTTCGCGAAACTTAATCGAGGAGCCCCTCTTTCCGATGAGGAGGTCGATTCGCTATGGAAGCTACGTGAAAGGATGATTGGAAGCGGGTTCCCTAGGTCGGTGTTTGCACCGCACCTGTAATATTTGACGTGGCATGGCAATCTGACCTGTTAATCAGTTAGCATTATCTGCCATATTTTCCCGCTCTCCCAAATTCCGTGATACGCCACTTTCCGCTGTAGCTACGATTTCGGATCTACATCTTCGCAAGAACCATTCAAAAATATGAGCCTTCTGCTGTTTTCGTGGGTTAGAGGAGGGGTGTTGGTAGGTGGATGGGTGGGCCGCTGCATCGGAGTTTGATCATGGCGATGAGGTTGTCGACGTGTCGGAAGCCGTAGGCCATGCGGATGGTGACCTTGATCTTGTTGTTGAATGCCTCGGGCCTGGCGTTGGAGTGGCCGAGTCTGATGGTTTTGGGGATGTCGTCCTTGCGTCTGCGGATCTTCCTGCATAGTTCGACGATCTCGGGGATGCGGCTGTGGGAGGCCCGGAAGATCCATCGTTTCAATTCGGCTTCGGCTTGTCCGGTGGGCTGGTGCGGGAGCGTCCTGGGGAGTTCCTTGAGTTGCCATGACCGGTAGGGCTGGCCCCTGGGATCCGTGTCCTGCCGTTCGGTGAGATCCTCCGGGTTCTTGGGCACGGCGTATCTGACGCCGCGCATCGCCTCGGTGGCCGTCTTGTCGTTGCCGCGCCGGGCCTGGTTCCGCAACCGTTTCCTGACCTGGTCGGGCGCGTCGCTCATCCGGGAGACGATGTGGAACGAGTCCGGGACGCGCTCGGCGTTCGGCGGGCGCTCCTTCACACCGGCGTCGATCCATTCGGTGCCGTCGCCGGCGGCGATCCGTATGGAGGCGCGCTGCTCGTCGGTCGGCTGTCGGAAGAACAGGCCGAGCACCTCCTTGCCGTATCCGTCGTGCGCCCAGGCGACCCGTCTGCGCTTGTGGTCGACGGCCACGGTGATGTACGTGTGCCCCCTTCCTGCAGCTGGTCTCGTCCACGCCTATCGCGGTGGGACCGTCGAACATGCACGGCATCGCGGATTCCAAGCGGGCGGCGACCCTGCGCGCGATATGGCCGGCCGTCCTCCACGCGATGCGTGGGAATCCGTCCACGGTCTTCTGGTTGGCGACCGCCGCCGGCCACGCGCACTCCATCTCGAAACCACTGGTGAGCCGGCTGTCCGGCTCCGCCCACGGCACTTGGGCGGCCACCACGCCATGCTCCGCGCACGCCACGCGCGGCGCCAGGCCCATGAGCTCGACCCCATAGCAGCCGAAGTCCTGGTGGCGCCATCGCCGTTCGCCGCCACCCCTCCCATATAACAGGCCCGTCCGCTATAAACCGCAAGATGAGGTCCACAGCGGACGGGCCTGTTCGTTCATATGGTCGGCGGTCATGGACATGCCCCATGCCTACTCCGGCAACGAGGCCGGAACCGGCGGTACCGCCACGACACGGCAACTCGACCGGTATAGGGACGGTCCATAACAAGTTCATACGGTTCATCGCACATTGAACATCAGTTGAACGACGAATGATATTTGATGCGCGCACCATGAACAGTGCCTGAATCAGCCATCGTCTCCGAAAAGCGGCGGATAACCTTGTAAAGGCCATGATGCGTAGGCGCATTGCAACGGCACATTCGCATCGTCGTTGAAATAGGAGAGTGCTAGGGAGAGCCTGGTCATGCATATAGGAAAGATACGCAATATCATCAAACCAGCGGTGGCGTGCATAGCGCTTGCCGTGTTCGCCGCGCCGGGTACGGTAGTCTCCGCCGCGGCGCTTGAACGTGAAGGTGCCCCATTGGATGTGGTGGCCGATTGGAAATTCCAGCAGGCGCATTCCACCGGTTCCATCGACGGTGGTGACCTGGTCATCAAGGATATGTCGGGCAACGGCAACGATCTGCACATGCAGACCTACGGGAAAAATGATTACAAGCTCAGCGACTATGTCAACTGGTCGTCGAATTCGATGAACGGTGACGGTGGTGGAAGCCTGAAGCTCAACGGCGACAGCGATCTGGCGCATAAGAAGGATCATCCCGAGCAGCGAGATCCCAAGGGCGCGGATTTCATCACCGCGAGCGGCGCTCCCATCAACAAAGAGCAATTTGCCAACGGATACACCATGGAGTTCGTGTACTACCTTCCCGATGACTTCAACGCCGGTACCGATTCGTGGATGGGGCTTGCGGCCAGGCAATCCACAAACAGCAACATGGATGAACACGAGATGGGGTCGATGAGCCTGTCGATCTCCAATTGCAAGGAAACCCAGTTCAAGGCCGCCAACAAGGACAATGAGTCGACCATGAACACCGATGATCCCAACAACGGCGTCACCAGCTGGGGCGTCACCATGGATCACGGTGGCGTTTGGTATCACATCGCCGTCGTATCCGATGGCACGAACGTGGTGACATACACCAACGGTGCCAAAGCATTCCGCAATATCAACAAGAACGGCAATGGCCTGTATGCCGATCCGACCGATGGTCGCTTCCGCATCGGCTCGTCGTATTACAACGACACTTTCGACACCAGCCAATACAACAAGGACGACTTTGACAAGTTCCTGCGTGGCAACCTGCAGGAGGTGAGATTCTCCCGCGGTGCGCTGGCACAGGGCAACTGGATCGTGCCCAACCCGACCGAGTATCTCAAGGATTACGGTACCAACGATCGTTTCGTGCTGGACAACCCCAGCGTACATACGATGGCTTTCTTGCCGGACACGCAGAATGCCATCCGTTGGGTGCCCACGGTGATGGACCGAGCCATCGACCAGTTCGATTCGGAAGATTCCAGTCTTAATCTGACCAACATCGTGTCCCTCGGTGACGTGGTGGATAACTGGGACAGTGACGCGCAATGGCAGGCATCGTCCAAGGCGTTCGGGCGTATGCAGAAAGTGGGCGTCCCCTTCCTGGAGCAGCCGGGCAATCATGATTACAATGGAGGCAGGCATGGCTACGGAGTGCCCAACTTGCGCAAGGCGGACAATTACCTGAAACACTTCGGACCCGACTCCGATTTCGGCAAGTATCAGAAAGAACACGGTTTTGCATACTCGCCCGATGGCCTGTCCTCATACCATCTGGTAGACAACGGCTCCTACAAGTATCTGGTGATGAACATCGACATGGGCGCGGTGGTCAGCAACTCGTCCTCGGCAAGCAATGACGATATGCGATGGTTCGAGCAGGTGCTCAAAGACCACCCGAACAACCCGACTGTGGTGGTGAGCCACGATATCTTCAAGTGCTCCGATTCACGTCCGAATGAAATCTCCCTCGATGACGATTCCGGATACAACGGTGAAGCCGGTGACGATGAAGGTGCTGGCTCGAAAATCTGGAACATCGTGAAACGGTACAACCAGGTATTCATGATGTACTCCGGTCACAATCACGGATCCGGACAAATGACCCTGACCAATGACGCCGGCAATCCGGTGCTGGGGCTGTTGTCCGACTATCAGTTCGCGTATAACGGCGGCAATGCGTTCTTCCAGTACGTCGGCATGGATGAAGCGAACAACAAGATCACCATGCGTACGTATTCGCCATACTCGGCATCGCTGCCCGCGGCCGAGCGTTCGTTCTTCGATGTCAACTCCCTGACCGGTGTCGGCAACACCTATGACGGATCGTTCGATTTCGCCAAACGATTCGCCGGTTACGAACATTCCTCCGGTTATGACACGCAGCAGTCGGTGATCTCCTTGGTGCGCGGCATCGGTGCGTTGAATGGTCAGACGCCGGCGAGCGAAGTACGGCAACTATATACTGCTCTGGCCGCATTGCCGGATAATGTGAAAGCGCAATTCGGTGATCCGTCGGATAGTGGCTCTCTGGCAGGCAGACTCGCCGCCGCATACAATGCCGCGTTCCCCAAGCCGGAACAGCCCGACACCAAGCCCGGTGCCGGCAATCAGACTGGAAGCCAAGGTGGGCATCAGGGTGGACAGTCCGGAAGCCAACAAGGGCAGAAGGGCGATGGCCATGGCAAGGGGCAGACGAATGCCGGCCCGGAGGCAATGGCCTCCACTGGTGCCGATGTGGCCCCGATCGTCGTTATCGCGATGATGACGATCTTGTTGGCCGGCGTGCTTGTGCTCGTGAAGCGTAAGCATCACCTTTCGCACTAACCGATTACCGGTGTGCAACCTGTCGACGAGCGAGCAGCCAATAGCTGGGCCTGATATAGAACCCGCGGTACTGGTTGCTCGCTCGTCGAATCAAGGAAAACCGAAGCACGCTTCGCGCCAATGCCGAAGACGCCGATGGCTTGCCGTGTCGCCACCTGCGCATTGGCGTCATGATTGTCGTGATCGTGGCCTACGTGATGTTCGGCCCGTTTCGCGGCGACATCGTTCTGGTCTTTGGCGCGTCGGCGATCTTCTACGTTTCCGGTACGTTCGCGTTTCCGGTACGTTCATCATGATGACGGTCATCCTTTCCCTGACCGGTCCCATCGAGCACGGTCAGGAAGAGCGGCAAGCCATCGAGGTCGGAACCGGCGGTGTGTCACCTGTGGGATTCGACACAAGCAGGCATAAACGTTGCAATCATGCGTATCTGCCTTCTTGAATGATTGATTGTGACCTTTATTGTAACCCATCTAGGGGATAGAAGCGGGTCTCCATGGGTATTGCGTTACTTGGCGTGCAGGTCGGGCCATGGCTGCGGCAGGAGTTCGTCGAGGGTGACGCCGAGCACTTGGGCCACGGCCATGATGGTCTTCAGCGTGGGGTTGGCGGGGGTGTCCTTGCCTATCTTGCCCCATTCCATTCGTTGGTATTGGTATCTCGACAGGCCTGCGTCATAGGCCACGCGCTCTTGGGTGAGGCCACGCTCGACGCGGAGGCGCTGGAGGTTGACGCCCAGCTCCTTGGCGTACCTCGCCCATTCCTTCGAATCGTCTTTAACGGCCACGCGCGGCCGATGGTCGCAGGCGCTGAACGAATCATTACCGGCCAATGAGCCTTCGGCCGTTGCTCCGGGCGTGCGGGAACGGCGCGTTCTGAAGTTCGCCGACCGGCTCAACCCGTGCGTGGCGCGTACAGTGCGCGTGCTGTCCGCGCCGAGACCGGGGGGAGACCCCATACGTGTACATCAGCGAGGATGGCGGCGTCAACCAGCTTCAGGTGCGGTTCGCCGCAGTCGGTGCCGCAATGTGGATGGTGAACATCTACCCACGCATGCTGGTGCAGCAGGTGGTTTCCGGCGCGATGCGCGGAGCGCCCCAGCGATTCATGTAAACCGAGTGGAGTTGTCCTTTACTCACCAATGCGTGGTTTATTCATCCCCTCGCGGCGGGGGACTGATGCCACTTTTGAGCCGCACATGGTGCAAGACGGGCGGCCCCTCCCGTTCGCTGATTACCATGGTTTGAACGGGCAATAGCCAATTGTTGCAGCTTTGGGCTTTTGTTGAACAGAATGTGGGAGTATGCTTAGTTTCTTGTAGGGGGTTCTTTTATTGAAGCTCCTCGGCGTAATTGACCAATGACGGCGTGAGCCGGGAAGAGTTAAGGAGATGGGCCATGGCAGAACATATTTCCGCTGAAGCCGGCACGCTTGGAAACAGCATCGGAGTCAGTCAACGATTCCGCGAGTGAGACTTATGGCGTGAAGGTGACTGGAGGATGGAAAGATCCACACACCAAGCGAATCAATGAGGTATTGGCCCGCAGCGTCGCAGTAATTCGTGAAGACCGGACGCGCTATTCGCAGAATATGGCTGACTATGGTAAGCGTTTGGCGGATGCTACTGCCCATACCTCGAGATTCGAAGAAAGCTTTCAGACTCAATTGCAAAACAAGCAAAATGAGATTGAGTCATTTGAAGTACATGAGATTTAAATAGTTGCTGTTATCTTGACGTTGTGCAGCGCTGCGAAAAGAGGAGTAATGACCACAGATAGACCTGTCTTCTCCGTGTGTTCGGGGGTGTTGGCGGCTTCTTTGTTGTTGGTGTTGTCGCCGTCCGCGTATGCGGATGATATGGGTGGCTTGTGGCCGGTGAAGGACAGTGCGGTTGTCTCGGCGCATGAGTCTGGTCTGGATGGTTCGGTTGTGATGGCCGATGATGCTGATTCGTCTGCCAGCTATTGGTATGTGGATAACATGGGCGTGCGTGACGCATGGAAGCAAGATATCACCGGCGAAGGTGTGAAGGTCGCGGTTATTGACAGCCAGGTGGTGTCCGATTATCCGGGTTTCGCTGATGCGAACATTTCGTATAAAGCGGTGCTGGAAAACGGGCTTGCATCGTGCACTGCTCAGACTAAACGGGGAACAGGCATCTTGAAGGCGTCGGATTCTTCGTTGAAGGCGGGGGAGCGTGGTATATATGCGACCCATGGCACTGAGATGGTGGCTCGTATTGTGGGTAATGGAGCTGGCTATGACGGTTCGCCAGGAATTATAGGCGTTGCTCCGGGAGCTGAGATCACCGCATACGCGGATGGTGTGGATAGCGGTCTCGGCGGTTCCGCAATGGATAAGAAGTGTAAGGATGACGAGGGCAACATAGCAGCAAACTCACTTTTGACGTTCTCTGAAGTGATTCGGCATGATTATCGAATCATCAACATGTCATTTGGTACCACTATTGATATCACAGCCGATTTTGTGGCTGCGTATGTGTCCGCGTTGAGGAAGGGTATTATCCTTGTGTCGGGTCGTGACAACGACACCGATCCGGGAACCAATGATTTTGTGGGCATGCCTTTGAATAATTCGTATTTCCCGGGAGAGATAACGGTGAATTCGATTAATCCCGATGGGTCGCTGAGCTCCACTTCGGATGTGATGGATGGTAATGTGGCCATTCTTTCTCCGGGTACGAACATGCCGGTTTATCCTTGGGGGGACAGCAAGGATGCTGAAGTCGGTGATGGTGGCACGTCTTCCGCGACCGCTATTCTGTCTGGGTATTTGGCGTTGGTGTTGCAGAAGTGGCCCAAGGCTACCGGCAATCAGGTGCTCCAGTCGTTGATTCGTAACACGAAGGGCAATGAGTCGGGTGAGCCCCGGTTGGATCCTGAGCATAAGCGTGGGTTCGGCGAGGTGGATGTGGCCAAGCTGCTGAGTGTGGATCCCACCCAGTACCCGGATATCAATCCTCTGCTGGCGTGGGCGTATGAGACCAGTGAGAAGCATGAGGAGACCCGCGGCATGTACACCGACCACTCCGATTGGAAACATGACTACGGGGCAACCGACCCATTCTCGCCTGACGGGGAGAGAATCAACGCGACCAAAAACACCGATCTGGTGGGGCGGGAGTATGAGCGTCAGCAGGCGGCGTGGAAGAAGGTCGAGCAGTGCAAGTCTGATGGTGGTTCGGATTGCATGAAGTATTCCGCCACGAACACGGCTGATAAGGCTGACGGCAAGGCCGTGCTGCCGGCTACCGGTGACGGTAGGGACGGCGTGAAGTCATCCGGCGTGCCACTGTGGGTGTGGCTGGCCGCTGGCGGCGTGGGCGTCGCCGTTGTGGCTGGCGGCATCGTGCTCGCCGTGGTGCTGTCGAAGCGCAGCAAGAAAGGCTGTTCACGGCATGGCGGCCCTGCGTCGGGCAGGGGGCCGTTGCCGCCGGCGAACCCGTATCCGCCTCAGGTGCCCGGTGTCAATAACGGTATGATCCCGCCGCCGGCCGCAGGCCAATACGTGCCGCAACAGCAGGCACCATACCCTTCAGCGTTCCCGCAACAAGCGCCGTATCCGGCAGTACCGTATTCGGTGCCTCCGCAGCAGGCGGCCCAACTACCCGTAACACCAGGCAATACACAAAACCCGTATACCAACAACAACCGTAATAACCGTTGAGCTGCGTTGGCACAGATGATAGAGGGACATCCTGATGGCGAAGGTTCGTGTTGGTGGCCCATTCAGTTTCCGTAAGGTGGAGGATCCCTTCGATTTCAGGGAGCGTGGATGGGAAGTGTTAGATCCATTCGTTGCTGATGGCACTACGATGTCTTTGCCGTCGTGGTTGACGTTCATGTGTGCGTCGGGGCTACCGTGTTTGAGAAAATGCCAATGTCGGACGGTCCTATGTCCACGGTGCGGTGGGTGGATATGGCGGTCGCGCAGGCGGAAGCGGCCGACAAGGCGCTCTCGAAGGCCGTGGACGAGGCCACCGCCACCACATACAAGGCGGATCAGCTCAAGGAGCCGAAGCTGCTGGGCAGGCTCGACGACGCCATCAGGAAGGCCAAGGCGCTCAAGGGCATCCCCGAGGACCGGCCGGGCGAGTGGCTGGCGTGGCAGCTCGCCTCCGCGAGGAAGGCCAATACCACGGACGTGGACGAGGCCAATGCCCAGGTGAAGGCGCTCAACGCCGCGCTCAAGGCCGTCAAGGACAGCAAGCTGGCGAAGGAGCTGGACACCGCGAAGGACCAGCTCAAGCAGGGTATTGACGGCGCGAGCCAGACCCTCAAGGACACGGACGGGAAGGTGGCGGACAACGCCACCCGCGATAGCCTCGCGAAGGCCATCGACGAGGCGAACAACACCCTTTCCAAGAAGGGCGTCACCGACCCGAAGGCCTACACCGACGCCAAGGCGAAGCTCGACGCCGCCGTCAAGCAGGTGACCGATTCGAAGGCCGCGAAGGAGCAGGCCGACGCCGAGGCCGCAGCCCAAGCCCAAGCGCAGGCGCAGGCCGCCGCGCAGTCGCAGCGCTCCTACTCCCAGTCCTACAACCGTTACGGCGGCTCCAGCCAAGGGTATTCCTCCAACAGGGGGTTACACCGCCCCGAAGCAGTCCTACACCCCGTCCAACAACGGTGGCAGTTCCTCCAGTGGCCCCAGCCTTGGCGATCTGATTGGTGCCGCTTCAGGCGGGCACGGCGGCGGCGGGTATCTTCCTGATGGTGGCGCAAGCCTTCCCCCTATCAATCATTAATGCTTGTTCGTTTTCCTCTTCTCTTCCTTCTCTCTGATAAGCCCCACCTCTTCATTGAGGTGGGGCTTATCATATGCATCGCAGCCCTGTCAATAGCACTTCATTCTCCCTGCGTAATACCCGCTTCCTGATTGCCTGTTTGACGGTAGGCAGGCCGCTCGTGCGGCCTTGTCTATGCAGTCAAGATTAAGGAGCGTTATGCAGTTGAAGAAGCATAATTCTAAGACTCCGCCCGAGGGGAGGCCGAAGTGGTTGAGGAGGGGTGTTGCCCTTCTCGCGGCTGTGGCGACCCTCGCCACGGGCGGTGTGGTGGCTTCCACGGCCTATGCGGGCGGTGGCGGCGGCAGCCAGAATGCCGGTGGCTGGTCCGGTGGCGGTGGCATTCCGCATGTGTTCTGGCAGTACAGGGACGGGGCGCTTTCCGACCCGAATGATGTGACGTCGGGTTCGTTCGGTAGGGCGACCGATTATCAGTCCGCTAAGAAGGCGTTCGACGCGGCTGGCGCGACCATCAGCAGCCAGAACGTTGGTGGTTCGGTTGGTTCGGCCAAGGTGCAGGCAGCGCTCAACGCCGCCAACAACGAGTGCGTGAGCGGCTTCCACCAGCGTCATCCCGGCGAGGGCGATGGTGGCTGCCGTGTGGTCGCGGTCGGTGCCATGCTCATCTCGGGCAGCAACGAGTACAACGGCACCGCGTTCGACAACACCAACCATGCTGAACTGGGCGGCAAGAACCAGTGGCAGGCCGCATGGGATACCTACATCAAGCCCAACCAGTATCACTACGCGGGCACTCAGAACTATCTCGTTACCGACGGTTTCACCGATGACCCCAACATGTCCGTGCAGAAGATCATGGCGAGGGACACCTACGACGATATCAACAAGTGGAATGACCCCATCGTGCATATCAGGGACGTGAACAAGTCCATCGTGGTGATCGTTCTGGACAAGTACCAGCCTGCCCCTCCGAGCTTCACCCCCACCATCTCCACCGAGGCCCCTCACATCATTCAGGAGGGCCAGCCCATCACCGACAGGGTGACGGTCGGCGTGAAGTCGGGCGACCATTGGATCAACGGCACGAGCGTGACGGCGAAGGGGTATTACTTCACCGGCTCGAAGGACGCGATCATCAGGAACCTGCCCTATACGGGCGATCCGACCGACGCCGGCATCAACAATTATCTCAACCAGATAAGGTCGGCCGGCGGCGAATACCCGTGGGTGGCCGGAATGGGGGTACGGTGCGGGCTGAATCGGGCCGCACTCCGGCCCGTGGGCGCGCGACCGGGGGTGAAGGGTGGGCCGCCGGAATGCCGCTTCGCACCACTTCGCGCCTTCGCTTATCGCCGGTAGAACTTGGGCTTGTATGCGGGCAGGACGGCTTTGTAGTCTTTTTCCGTTCCGTGGGCCAGGAGGATCGTCGTCTTTCCCATGCTGAGTCGCGTCTCGTTCAGGGTCAGCAGTATCCGGGCTCCCTTGCCTCGGAGGTCTTTCCCGCCGACAAGCAGGATCGCCGTGTCCGCTCTTGCGGTCTCGATCATTCTTTCATACTCGTCGAGGTTGGTTACGCGGGTGTCCCTCAGCAGTTCCCGCAGGGTCGGAATACCCGTCTGCGGGGTTCGTGTCTCCGTGTTTTTGATGGCCCGCAGCTTGCGGAAGAATGATTCGGCGATGCTGATGTACTCCTTGGCCGTCCGTATGCGCGACACCGATTTGCCGCCGGCCCACGCCGCCGCCGTCAATTCGTCCCGGATGCCGCGCGCCTCCTTCTTGGTGGGCAGTCCGATGATGCGCGACCTGTCCGGGGCTTCTTCCGGGTCGGTTAGGGAGTCGTATATCTTGGCGAGTGTTTTCCTGCCTTTGCGGTGGATGGGTTCTGGGCGTATGTCTTCTCCTTGGCCGGTCATGGCGGTGCCGGTGCCGTTCGCTGGCGAATACCCGGGGGAGGGATGCCGGCGGTAGGGTCTGCCGGTTTCTCCTCGGACCCATCCGACCGACGAACGTTCCTTGGCTTCCTGTCTATGTATCAAGGAGTCGATTGACGGTTCGAATGGGCTTTCATGGCACCCGTATGCGTTCGTGTGGCGTTTATCGGAGGGGGTCCGGGGGAACCTTCGCGCTGGGCCGACCGGTATTCGCTGCGATGCGCTTGCGATACGGAGGCTGGGATTGTTGCGAACCAAAACGAAAAAAACTGCGCGGGGGGCATGAGGGGGTTCGGATCGGCCCGCCGGCGGGACGCGTGGGGCGGGGTCGGGCTTCGATGACGAACGCACGGCAGGCGAAGGCTCGAAGGCGTTTTCGGAATCGTCGGTTCCGAGATGTGACACGCGCGGCAGGTCGGGGGCCGGAGGAGTCCAAACGGAGGGTACCTGGAGGGAACCGGCAATCGGGGGGAACCAAAACAAAACCCCGGAAACCGAATGATTTCAACGGTTTCCGGGGTTCAAATCCGGGCGGAGGATACGAGATTCGAACTCGTGAGGCTGTTACACCAACACGCTTTCCAAGCGTGCGCCATAGACCACTAGGCGAATCCTCCATTGCGCTGTTTGCCGCGGCCTTTTGGCCTCAACAGACAACTCAAACAGAATACCACAGACTCGCGGACAAGCAAAACCGTCGCGTGTTGTGTGTGTGTCGCGCTTGGCGGCTCGCGCGTCCGGGATCCCTCCGGCGCTCCGATGCCCGAATTCAGTAGTTGTTCGAGCCGGCACCCTCGAAGCGCACGTTGAAGCCGCGCTCGTAGTGCAGGAACATGTCGGCGCCGTAGCGGTCCGCGTCACGGTGGGTGAACAGCATGCGGATGGCAAATGCGGTCTGCGCGTCGTGCGGCATGGCGCGGAACGCCTTGTGGCGTTCCATCCCGTCTCGGTGATCGCCTAGTCGGGCACACCTACCAGCTTGTCGGCGTGCAGTCCGGCAAGAACCTGTCCGCCACGGCTTCCGGCGATTCCGCACTGTCCATCGCCGACACGCCCGAGACCCTGACCGACACCAAGAAGCAGGCCTGGAAGTTCACCCAGATCGACCAGTCCGACACCGAGCGCCCCGACCTCAAGGCCTACGTCATCACCAATACGGACTGCAAGGTGCTCGTCGCCAAGGACGGCGCCAACGCCTTCAGCGATGAGTCGGTGGAAGACGCCAAGTCCGACCCCGCGGCCCGGTGGATTCTCAACACGTCCGACGGTGCCACCTACCAGCTGCTCAACGCATCCGCGAAGCAGAACATCGACGTCGACGCGTTCGACCCGAAGGCCGGCGAATACACGCTGACGTATTCGGTGACCGACTCCGAAGGTGCGTCGTACACGGTCAAGCGTGTCGTGACCGTCAGGGAGAAGTCCGAGCCGATCGAACCGAACAAGCCGATCGAACCGAACAAGCCGGATGCTGGCAACAAGCAGCCCGGCCTGTCGAAGACCGGCGCCTCTGTGAGCGGCGTGTTCGGCGCGTTCGCGGCACTGCTCGCGGTCGGTGCCGGCGCGGCGCTTGCCGCCCGCCGTCGGCGCGAGCCCCGGCGCTGAATCAGCGGATCGGCATATGATGCCGGCCGGTCACCTATTCGGTGGCCGGCCGACTTTTTTGTTGACTGCCGGGGCCTCACGCGGGAGGTGAAGTCCACCCATCCCGCCAAAGTCCCATTTGAGTGTCTTCGGATGGGACTTTCGTCGGAACAAGTCGAACGGAACCGGGACTCATGGGCTGGCGCATTGCCAGTCGGCCCTGTGTTCGTGTCGCGTGGGATGATGGTGACATGGTGACATCGAACGTTGTGGAGTTTGCGGGGAAAGCGCGCATGCCGCGCCTCGGCATGGGAACGATGGCGCTCTCTATCGAGGGACGCCCGGACCGGGCGACGGCCATCGGCACGATCCATGCCGCGCTTGACGCCGGAGTGCGTTATCTCGACACCGCATGGTCGTATTATCTGCCAAGCGAACCGGGGCCTGACGGTACAGGCGTGCCGCGTGATTTCGGGTACGGCGAGATGCTGGTTCATGCGGCGCTCGCCAGCTGGAGCGGTCCGCGCGATGAGGTTCTGGTCGCCACGAAGACTGGTTATCGCCGAACGCTGGAAGTGACGAACCGCGACGCGGAAGATCCTCAGCAATCCCCGGGCGACGGCGCGAGCGCATCCGCATCCGAGCGACAGCGCCTGCAGGCGGCCGGCAGCCGGTACGGGTGGATGGCCGACTCGCGCCCGGAGACGATGATTCGTGACGCGAAGGAGTCCGCTCTCCGCCTCGGCGTCGACGCGCTCGATCTGTTGTATTCGCATGGCCCTGACCCCGCGGTTCCGTATGAGGATACGGTCGGCGCGCTGAAAACCTTGCTGGATGAGGGCGTGATTCGGTTCGCCGGCATCTCGCGCGTGGACAATGCGCAGATTGACACCGCCCGTGGGATTCTCGGCGACCGTCTGATTGCGGTGCAGAACCAGTTCTCGCCATCGCATCCCGACCCCGAGCATACGATGGGTCACTGTGCCGATCTCGGTCTTGATTTTGTGTGCTGGTCGCCGCTCGGCGGGTTCCTGGACGCATTCGACAGTCATGCGTATGATCCGTTCCGCACGGTCGCAGCGGCCCGCGGCGTCTCGTACCAGCGTGTGGTGCTCGCATGGGAGCTGACCAGATATGACCGTCTGTTCACCATTCCCAGTGCTCGCAACCCGCATGAGGTCCAGGACTCGTTCGCCGCAGTCAATCTCACGCTCGCCCCTGAGGAGCTGGCTTTACTGCCGTGAATCAACGCCATGAGTCACCGTCATAAATACGGAACAGGCTCGTCGTCAAACGAGCCTGAGATACATGCTGGTGGTTCCGGGAATCGGTTGAAAACCGAAATGCGCATAGAACGCGCGTGCTTTATCGTCGTAAGGTTCCACAATGAGCGCACGTGACCCTAGTGCGCCGCTGGCGGATCGTGCTCGCAGTACCGAATATGCACTCAGCGTGTAGAATCCCGCCGGTTCACCTGACGCAGTGAATGACACGTACGCGACGGCCGTCCCATGCTGGGCCGATGACAGTGCGCGTTGTGCGGCCCATTTGTCGATGAACGGTACTCCACAAGAGAACTTCCCCATTCTCTCTTCCGGGCCGAGCTTGCGCGGACGTTGGAAATGATGGATCATGCCCACTGCGGATCCCTTTCCGTGAGTTTTTCGGCTGCTGGCGGAACCGGCTGATCCAATGCCTGTATGAAATCTTCGAATGCCTGTGATTCCAGATGCAGGACGGTTGCTTCTTCTATATCCTTACGGGCTGATTCCAGGAGATGGCGAGTGGTCCATTGCGTGAGCGTGCTGCCGGTCAGCTCGGCGGCACGCTCGATGAGCTGCCGTTGCGCATCCGTCAGTCGAATGTCAAGCCGGGACGTTTTCTGTTTCGATACCGTTTGCTTCGTTAGTGTCGCCATAGAATTGTTGTACGGAAAAATGCGTACAGGTCAAGTTTAGTAGCGGGGAGTAAAGCGCGGACATATAATCACATACTGTAAATTGTTTACGGTGTGAGATAATATTACAGATGTTTGCACGATGTATATGCCGCTGGAATGTATTGGCGGTACTCCGCGGAGCGCGGTAGTGCGGCAATGGTCGAATCGGAAGGCGGTGCGAAATGGGTTTTGAGCGGGAGGCGCTCAGCGAGCTGTACGCCAGCGTGTGGGGCAACCGTTCCAAGATGCAGAAGGAGTTCGCGCGCGGCGCGCATGGCGAGCCATTCATTCTGCACGAGCTCGCACTGCGCGGCACCATGACGCCGTCGCAGCTCGCCAGTTCGCTGAAGGCCAGCTCCGGCCGCATCTCCACAGTGCTTGCCGCTCTGGAGAAAAAAGGGTTGATCACCCGAGACATCGACCCGGACGACCGCCGCATCATCCGCGTGAACCTTACGGATGCCGGGCGAGAGCGGTCCAAGTGCGACTTGGAGGAGATGCGTTCGGCAATCTGTTGGATCTTCTCGCAGATAGGGGAGCGGCGCACGCGCGAGTTCGTTGATCTGCTGTCGGAGTTCTCGACATACATGGCCATCTGCCATCCCGGCGCGCCGCGCCCGACCCCCGATGAGGTGCGGGCCGCGTTCGCCGAGCGTGACAGGCGTGTCGCCGATCATATGCGGACCGAGCGCGCGAAGGCCGGCGAGGAGTAGTTTCTTCCGCCGGCTGCGGATGACGTGGGGGCGGACGTGCCGTGTCTCTCGTGCGCAGCCAGCGCAAAGCGCGCCATTCACAGCGAATACACAGAATAGTGCGTAATATCTTACACTGTAAGTAATCTAACAACAGAAACTAATTCGGGCATCGGATATCGATGCCGCGGCAAATAACGTAACCAATCACCAACAAAACACAAGGGGAAAGCCAATGCTTCGCATCCTGAAATACCTCTCCAAAGCGGAGATCGGTCAGATGCTCATCGCCCTGGTGACCATCGTCGGGCAGGTCTTCTTCGACCTCAAACTGCCCGATTACATGTCAGACATCACCACGCTCGTCGAGACGCCGGGCAGCGCGATGAGCGACATCTGGATCGCCGGCGGCAAGATGCTGCTCATCTCCCTCGGCTCCGTCGCCTGTGCCATCGTCACCGGCTACATCTCCGCACGCGTCGGCTCGTCATTCACCCAGCGCCTGCGCTCGCTCGAATTCCGCAAGGTCGAATCCTATGGCCCCGCCGAAATGAGCAAATTCTCCACCGCGAGCCTCATCACCCGCTCCACCAACGACATCACGCAGATCCAGATGTTCATCACCATCGGCCTGCAGCTCATCGTCAAGTCGCCGATCATGGCCGTATGGGCCATATGCAAGATCGCCGGCGAAGGTTTCGAATGGACTCTCGCCACCGGCATCGCCGTCGTCATCCTGCTCGTCGCCGTCGTCATCATGATGGCCATGGTCATGCCCAAGTTCAAGGCCATGCAGAAGCTCACCGACAACATCAACCTCGTGGCCCGCGAAAACCTCACCGGCCTGCGCGTCGTGCGCGCCTACAACGCCGAGGACTACCAGGAGGCCAAGTTCACCAAGGCCAACAAGGACCTCACCGACACGCAGCTGTTCACCAACCGCGTCATGGCGTTCATGATGCCGCTGATGAACACCGTCCTGAACGGCCTGATGCTCGCCGTCTACTGGATCGGCGCCTATCTGATCGACGCCGCCGGCCTGACGGACAAGCTCAACGTGTTCTCCAACATGGTCGTCTTCTCCAACTACTCCGTGCAGGTCATCATGAGCTTCCTGCTGATGAGCATGGTATTCGTGCTCTGGCCGCGCGCCGACGTGTCCGCGCAGCGCGTGCTCGAAGTGCTCGACACCGATCCGATCGTCAAAACCGGCACCAAGACCGCCGCCGACGTGGCGCGTCTGGGCGGCGGGAAAACCGGCACCGTCGAGTTCCGCAATGTGAGCTTCACCTACCCAGGCTCACGCGAGGCGACGCTCGAAGGCATCGACTTCACCGCCGAAAAGGGCCAGACCGTCGCGTTCATCGGCTCCACCGGCTCCGGCAAGTCCAGCCTCATCAACCTCGTGCCGCGCTTCTACGACGTGTCGGCCGGGCAGGTGCTCGTCGACGGTGTGGACGTGCGCGAATACGATCTGAAAGCCCTTCGCGACAAGATCGGATACGTGCCGCAGCAGTCCGTGCTGTTCAAGGGCACGGTCGCATCCAACGTGAGCTACGGCGACGACGTGAACGGGGCAAGCTCCGCGGACGTCGAAATGGCCGACACCTCCACTCCGGCCGGCCGCAAACGCGAAGCCGAACTCATCGCCGCGGGCAAGAGAGCGGAAGGCGCCGCAATGCCGGCTGAACAGATGAACCGGGTCAAGGCGGCGGCCGGCGTCGCTCAGGCCGCCGAGTTCGTCGAGCGCATGGACGGCACATACACCGCCCCGATCGCACAAGGCGGGTCCAACGTCTCCGGCGGCCAGAAGCAGCGCCTGTCAATCGCGCGCGCCGTCTACCGCCACCCCGAAATCCTGATCTTCGACGACTCGTTCTCCGCGCTCGACTTCAAGACCGACCGCGAAGTTCGCGACGCACTCGCCAAAGAAGCCAAGGGATCCACCAAGCTCATCGTCGCCCAGCGCATCGGCACGATCATGAACGCCGACCGCATCATCGTGCTCGATGACGGCAAGGTCGTCGGCCAAGGCACCCATCAGGAACTGCTCGACACCTGCGATGTCTACCGTCAGATCGCCGAATCCCAGCTCAGTCAGTCGGAACTGACCGCGTGAGATCAATACGGACTTTTAAGGAGTAACAAATGCCAGGACCAAGAGGACCAATGGGCGGCGGCCGCACGGTCGAAAAGCCTGCCAATTTCGGCAACGTGATGGGCAAGCTCGTCCACTACTGCCGCAACTACCTGCCCGTCATCATCATTGCGCTCGTGCTGGGCGCGGTCGGCACGATATGCCAGATCATCGGACCGGACAAACTCAAGGACATGACCAACGAGATCGTCAAGGGACTGCCGGCCGTCGTGAACGGCAAGCCGGTGATGAACTCGGTCGATTTCAACGCCGTCGGCCGCATCGCCTGGCTGCTCGTCGCACTGTACGTCGGTTACGCGGTGCTCAGCTACGTGCAAAGCTGGATGATGGCGAACGTCACCCAGCGCACCGCCCAGCGCCTGCGCGAATCGATCTCGGTCAAAATCAACAAGCTGCCGCTCAAATACTTCGACAAGGTCAGCTACGGCGACGTACTCTCCCGCATCACCAACGACGTCGACGCCATCGGCCAGACGCTCGGCCAGTCCCTCGGCTCGCTCATCACCTCGGCGACGCTGTTCGTTGGCGCGCTCGTCATGATGTTCTACAACAACGTCATCATGACCCTGTGCGCGATCGGCGCGAGCATACTGGGACTCATCATCATGATGGTCATCATGAAATCCTCGCAGAAATACTTCGCCCGCCAGCAGATGGCGCTCGGCGACGTCAACGGCCACATCGAGGAGATGTACGCCGGTCACCTCATCGTCAAGGCGTACAACGGCGAGGCCGACTCAATCCGCCGCTTCGAGAAGTACAACGCCGACCTGTACGAATCCGGCTGGAAATCGCAGTTCCTGTCAGGCCTGATGATGCCGCTGATGAACTTCGTCGGCAACTTCGGCTACGTGATCGTGTGCGTGGTCGGTGCAGCGCTCGCCATGGACGGGCAGATCGAATTCGGCGTGATCGTCGCGTTCATGATGTACATCCGCCTGTTCACCCAGCCGTTGAGCCAGTTCGCGCAGGCGTTCCAGAACCTGCAGCGATGCGCGGCCGCCGCCGAGCGCGTGTTCGGTTTCCTCGAAGAGCCGGAGATGGATGCGGAACCGACCAAGGCCGAACTCGGCGTGGCTGATGCCGCCGCGAGCACGGCACGGACGGACAGCGGCAAGCTGGCGCATCGCGGCACTCGCGCGAATGCCACCAACGGTATGACGGCTTCGCAGCGTTCGCAGCTGCTCGGCTACGATGCGGCCGGCAACCCCCGGACCGTGCGCGGCGACGTCGAATTCAGTCACGTGCGATTCGGCTATGAGCCCGACAAGCCGATCATCCACGACTTCTCGGCAAGCGTCTCCGCCGGCCAGAAAGTCGCCATCGTCGGTCCGACCGGCGCCGGCAAAACCACTATGGTCAACCTGCTGATGCGCTTCTACGAGATCTCCGGCGGCTCCATCTCCATCGACGGCATCGACACCACTTCCGTGCCGCGCTGGAACGTGCACGACCAGTTCTCCATGGTCCTGCAGGATACATGGGTGTTCCGTGGCACCGTGCGCGAAAACATCGCCTACTCCAAGCCAGGCGTCACCGACGAGCAGATCGTCTCCGCATGCAAGGCCGTCGGACTCGACCACTTCGTGCGCTCTCTGCCGCAGGGCTACGACAC